>Ga0302314_10000128_pt1 | contig 127607 bp, 113 predicted proteins | sample III_Palsa_N2_3_FD_200533 | JGI IMG/M metagenome (GOLD analysis project Ga0302314, IMG submission 200533) | Peat permafrost microbial communities from Stordalen Mire near Abisko, Sweden - III_Palsa_N2_3 | ecosystem: Environmental > Terrestrial > Soil > Palsa > Peat permafrost | place: Sweden... | reverse complement strand
GCTCCAGCAGCGCGCGCATGCGCTCCTCGCTCGTGCGCAGCCGCGCCTCGGCCTCGTTGCGGGCATCGAGCGCGGCCTTCTTGGCGAGCGCCGCGACGATGGCGCTGGCCATCAGCTGCAGCATCTGGACGTCACCGTCGTCGAACGCCTGCGGGTGCTCCGAGCAGACCTTGATCACACCCACGGCAGCGTTGCCCTGGCGCAGCGGCGCAACGATCAACGAGCGCACGCCCAGCGCGCGGCACGCGGCACGGTCGACACGCTCGTCGGTTTCAGAATCGTCGCAGCGCTGCACGCTGCCGGTGCGCACGCACAGGCCGGACAGACTGGCCTCGTTGGCGAGACGCAATCCCAGCTGGCCGCTCAATGCGCCGCTCGCGCGCCGGACGACGAGGTACTCGGCATCGATGAATTCGACGGTGCCGCCGTGCGCCTGCGTCAGCTCGCGCAACTTGTCGATGACCAGTTGCATGAACGGGTTCAGCGCCAGATCGGCCTGAACCAGCAGCGATTGCGTCTGGATAATGCGTTCGAGCCGATCGAGACGCTCGATCCGCTGTGCAGCTGCCACCATGGAAGTTCCCTCGTGCCGGATCGCGCGACGTGCGGCCTGCGCTAGCGGCAGCATCACGCGGCCGTCTGCACAGACTCATCTCGGTTCGAAGTCTCAAAGGCTCGAACTCGAATCCAGCAGTATGCGTTGGAGCCGGTAGGCTGTCCACAAGCCTCGAGCTTCGAATGGCGTGCATCGTCCTCATGAAAACCCTAGGTCGACTCGTCGCCGCTTGACCCTGCCGCCAGGACGCCGCGCCGCGCCGGTGCATGCTGCGGATGACACTCGGCGCGGAGGCGCGTAAATTGCCAACGCCGTTCGATGCGTCCGCACCCGCGGGCGCCCCGCCTCATCCAGGAGCCACCATGGAAGACCAGACCATTCTTGACCGCATCACCGCGCTCGTCGACGAGGAACACCGTCTTCGCGAGGGCGCCGTCGCGCCGGAAGCGAACGCCGACCGGCTCAAGAGCGTCGCCGAGCAACTCGACCAAGCATGGGATCTGCTGCGCCAGCGTCGCGCCAAGCGCGAGTTCGGCGCCGACCCCGAGACCGCCAAGCCGCGCGACATCGGCACCGTCGAGAACTACGAGAACTGATCTGGACATCGGCCCGTCGTGAAGCCGCTTCACATTTCGGGAATGCACGTTGCCGCATCCAGGGACGACCTCCGAACGTCTTCGAAGGCCGTCTCCACCGGAGAACGGCGGGGCAACCCAACCAAGGAGCAACACGTGCAAAAGAACCAGAACCAGCAAGGCAACAACGCCTCCCAAGGCGGCCAGAACAGCAAGCCGACGCCCAGCGGCGGCTCGGACAGCTCGAGCAGGCAACAGAGCCAGTCGGGCGGCGGCCGGGAGCAGCAAGGCAGCAACATCAAGTCCGACCAGGGCCAGGCGCAGAGCCGCGGCGCGCAGCAAGGCAGCGACCACGGCAATCGCTCTGACAAGCAGCGCTGACGCCACGGGCCGCTCCGCGGCCCTTCACGCGACGCCAGAACGGCCGGCCTGTCCGGCCGTTTTTCATGGCGGCGGCCGATTCGGCTATGGTGTCCGTCGACGCGCCACGCCGTCGAAACGGACGCCCTTCGTGACCCCTGCCCGCAATCCCATCGACGCCGGCCTGTACCGCGGCATCTGGCGCTACGCCAAGGGCACGCGCGTCGCCATGCTGGCGTCGATGGCCTTGCTGATCGGGTCGCAGCTCGTTCGCCTCGCGGTGCCGTGGCTGGCGGCGCAGGCCATCGACGCGCTGCAGAAAGGCGGCCCGGACAACCTCGTGCGCGCGCTGGCCTGGGTCGGCGGCGTGATGGCCGCGTCGATCGGCGCGTGGATGCTGCACGGGCCCGGGCGCGTGCTCGAGCGGCGCGTGGGCATGCGCGTGCGCGAGTCGCTGGCCGACGAGCTCTACGCGCGCCTCGCCGCCGCGCCGCTCGGCTGGCACGAGGGCCACCACTCCAGCGACATGCAGCAGCGTGTGCGGCAATCGACGCTCGCGCTGTACGAGTTCTCGGCCAACCAGTTCATCTACTTGCAGAGCCTGGTCGGGCTGGTCGGGCCGCTGATCGCGCTGGCGGCGCTGTCGACGGGCATCGGGCTGGCGGCCTTCGTCACGTTCGCCGCGCTGGCGGTGGCCAGCATGCGCATCGACCGCACGCTGATCCGGCTTTCGACGGAAGAGCTGGCCGCCGAGCGGCGCTACAACGCGGGCATGGTGGAGTTTCTGGGGCACATCGGCACCGTGCTGAGCCTGCGGCTGCAGGACGCGTCGCGCCGGCTGCTGCGCAGGCGGCTGGCGCGCGTGTTCATCCCGTTGGGCCGCAACATCGTGATCAACGAATACAAATGGTGCATGGTCGACCTCGTCAGCACGCTGACGACCTGGTCGCTGGTCGTCGCCTACGTGTTCGTGCAGAGCCGCCACGGCGCGGGCGTCGTCGCGATCGGCGCCGTGTTCATGGTGCAGCAGTACGCGGGGCGCACCGCCGCCGTCGCGACCGACATGACCGGCCGCCTGCAAAACCTGTCGCGAACGCGAGCCGACTACGCCAGCGCGCGCCCCATCTTCGAGGCGCCCGCCAGCGAGCCGGCGGCGCCCTTGCCGGCGGACTGGCGACGCATCGGCGTGCGCGACATCGCCTTCCGCCATGCCTCGGCCGCGCCCGACTCGCCGCCGCTGGGCCTGGACGAACTCACGCTGCGGCGCGGCGAACGCATCGCGCTGGTGGGCGGCAGCGGCTCGGGCAAGAGCACTTTGATGCGCGTGCTCGCGGGGCTCTACACGTCGCCGGGCGTCGTCGTCGAGGTCGACGGCGAGATACAGCCAGGGGTACACAACCTGGCGGCGTTGTCGACGCTGATCCCGCAGGAGGCCGACGTGTTCGAGGGCACGGTGCGCGAGAACCTCGACTTCGGCACCGCCCTGCCCGACGCCATGCTCGCGGCGGCGATGCACGGCAGCGCGTTCGACGCGGTGCTGTCCGGACTCGACGGCGGCCTGGAGTTCGCCGTCGCCGAGCGCGGCGGCAACCTGTCGGGCGGCCAGCGCCAGCGGCTGTGCCTCGCGCGCGGGGCGCTGGCGGCCGGCGGCAGCTCGATCGTCTTCCTCGACGAACCCACCGGCGCGCTCGATCCGATCACCGAGGCGCGCATCCACCACGCGCTCGCCGAAACCTTTCCGTCGGCCTGCATCGTCGCCTCGGTGCACCGCATGAGCCTGCTCGCGCACTTCGACCGCGTCGGGCTGATGGAGGCCGGGCGGCTGGTCGACATCGGCCCGCTGGCCCAGTTGCGCGAGCGCCAGCCCGCTTTCGCGCAGATGCTCGCGGGCAGCGCGCACGAGGCCGCGCCGGCGACGGATGGCCTGCGCTGAGCGTCGGCCGACCGTACGGCACGGGGTATCGGCGGTCGCCTTGGCTTCAGCGCGCCGCCAGCTGCAACGGCTCCAGCCCCAGCCGCTGCCCGCCGGCCAGCACCCAGTGGATGACCGCGCCGAGCTCCTCCAGCGTGTACTGCTTGTGCACCAGAGCGCGCACGCCGGCCTGGCACGCCTCGTTCTGCAACTGGTCCGGCAGGTTGCCCGAGCTGATGATCACCGGCAGGTCGGCGCGAACGCGGTGCAGCGCGCGCGCGACGTCCAGGCCGGACAGCTCCGGCATGTTGAGGTCGGTCACGACGACGTCGAACGCCTGCGGCGCCGCGCGCACCATGTCGATCGCGGCGGCCGGGTCGTGCATGCACGTGACGGCGTAGCCCAGGCGCTCGAGCAGACGCTCCACCATCACCACCATCACCTCGTCGTCATCGATGTAGAGCACGTTCTCGCCGCGGCCGCGATGGGCGATGGCGAGCGGCGGCGCCCGGTCCGAGGCCGTCGTGCTGGCGGAACGCGGCAGATAGATCTCGAAGGTGCTGCCCTCGTCGGGCGCGGTCTGCACGCGGATGACGCCACCGTGCGCCGCGATGATGCCGTGCGCCACGGCCAGCCCGAGGCCGGTGCCCTCGCCCACCGGCTTGGTGGTGAAGAACGGCTCGAAGATGCGCGCCCGCGTCTCGGCGTCCATGCCGCGACCGTTGTCCTCGACGCTCAGGCGCGCGTAGGCACCCGGCGTCAGGCCGGCACCGAGCTGGCGCGCGTCGGTCGCGTCGAGTTCGACCGCGGCAAGCGCCACCGCGACGCGGCCCGGCTTGCCGCCGAGCGAATGCCAGGCGTTGGTGCACAGGTTCATCAGCACCTGTTCGACCTGCGTCGCGTCGGCCATCACGAACAACGGCTCGTTGCCGAGCGACACCTCCAGCGTGACGCCGGCTGGCAACGTGGAGCGCAGCAGTCCGACGCATTCCTCCACCAGCGGCCGCAGCTGGCAGCTGACCACCTCGCGCGGCTGGCGGCGCGCGAACGCAAGGATCTGCTGCACGAGGCCGCGCCCGCGCAGTCCGGCCTTGCGGATCTGCTCCAGGCTCACCGCGGCGGGATGGTCGGCCGGCAGGTCCTGGATCGCCAGCGCCGCGTTGCCGAGGATGCCGGCCAGCACGTTGTTGAAGTCGTGCGCGATGCCCCCGGCAAGCACGCCGATCGCCTCCATCTTCTGCGCTTCGCGCAGCTGCGCCTCCAGCTCGAGGCGCAACGTCTGTCCGCGGCGCTGCTCGGTGATGTCGCGCCCGACCCCGCGATAGCCGGTGAAGATGCCTTGCTTGTCGAACATGGGCTCGCCGCTGACGCTGACCGTGTACAGCCGGCCGTCGGCGCCCTGGTGCGTGATCTCGAAATCGCGGAACGGCTCGTGCGCCTCGAGCTGCCGGCGATGGCGCTCCCAGTCGGCCGGATCCATGCCTGCGCTCGCGGCCTCCCACGGCCGCTGGCCGATCGCACGGCGCAGGCCGACGTCGTGGTCGTAGGCGCGGCCGCCGACGACCTTGGTGAGCCGGAATTCCTCGTCATGCTCCCAGTACCAGTCCGACGACAGCATCGTCAGCGAACGGAAGCGCTCCTCGCTTTCGCGCAGCGCGTCCTCGGCGCGGCGGCGCTCGGTGATGTCGGTGACCATCGCCAGCGCGCCGTCGTAGCCGCCGTCGGCGTCGAACGACGCGCTGGTGCTCATCGCCGTCCACAGGTCGCTGCCGTCCTTGCGCGTCAGGCGGAAGTCGTGCTGCTCGGCGATGCCCTGCTCGCGCCGGCGCACGTTCTCGCGCGCGTCCACCTTGGCGCGTTCGTCCATGAACTCGTACATCGAGCGGCCCAGCATCTCCGCGGCGGTGTAGCCCAGCATGCTGGCCATCTTCGGATTGACGAAGGTGGTGACGGTCGCCGCGTCGATCATCCAGATGCCTTCCTCGGCCGTCTGCACGATGCGCCGGTAGCGCTCCTCGCTGCGCTGCAACGCCTGCTGCTGCTGCATGCGCTGCGTCATGTCGCGCATGAAGGCGCCGAAGACGCGGCTGCCGTCGATCTGCATGTCGCTGAACGAGATCTCCACCGGGATCTCGCGGCCGTCGCGATGGCGCGCGACGATCTCGACCGCCCGCCAGTCGAGCTTGCGCGTGCCGCTCGCGAGATAGCGTGCGAAGCCGTGGCGATGCGACTCGCGCAGGCGCTCGGGCTGCAGCATCGTCAGCGGCTTGCCGATGACCTCCTCGGGCAGCCAGCCCAGCATCTGCACGATGGCCGGATTGCAGAAGCGGATCAGGTTGTCCTCGCTGACCATCAGCACGACGTCGGTCGACGTCCGCCACAGCAGGCGGTCGCGCTCGGCGCTCTCGCGCACGAGGCGCTCGGCCAGGCGGCTTTCGGTGACGTCCTGCAACGTGCCGCGCAGGCGCACCACGCGGCCTTCGACGTTGCGCACCGGCTCGCTGGCCGCGCTGATCCAGCGCGTGCGGCCGTCCGGCGCCAGGTAGCGGAACTCGGCCTGCGCGGGCTGGTGCTCGAAGAAGGCGCGCTGCACGATCGCCTTGAACGCGGCGCGCTCGTCCTCGGGCATGGCGGCGCCGAACTGGTCGGCGGTGATCGGGCCGTCGGCCGGATCGCGTCCGAACAGCTCGTACAGCGCGGCCGACCAGGCCGTCAGCCCGGTCTCGACGTCGATCTCCCAGCTTCCCAGCCTGGCCAGGCGCTGCGCCTGCATCAACATCGCCTCGGACTCGCCCAGCGTCGCCGCCAGTTCCAGCGCGTACTCGCGTTCCTGCTGCAGCAGCACGCGCTTGTGGCGCGACTTCAGAAGGCTCTCGACCATGCCGGCGAGGTCGACCAGGATCGTGCGCTGGTCGTCGTTCAGCCGGCGCGACCGCGCGTCGAGGACGCACACGGTGCCCAGCACGACGCCGTCGAACATCACGGGCACGCCGACGTACGAGCGGATCGCGCGCGGCCCGCGGACGAACGGGTTGTCGGCGAAGCGTGCGTCCTGCGTGGCGTCGCTGATCTCCACCAGTTGCGGGCCGTCCAGCGCGCAGATGCAGAAGCTCTCCTGCATCGAGGCCACGGTGGCCTGCGTGCCCACGCGCGAGCGGATGAACTGGCGGTCGCCAGCGACGAACGTGATCATCGCGATCTCGCAGCCCGTGACGACCGCGGCGATGCGGCTCAGGCGATCGAGCGCCGGATCCGGCTCGGCCGACAGCAGGTCCAGCCTGCGCAGCAGGTCGAGGCGGCGGGTGTCGTCGGCGGTACGGGTGGAGTCCATCCTGCAAGCCGGAGTTGTGGGCCCAGGATAGCGCCGATGCTCGTCCGCGGCGAATGGGTGTTTGTCGCTACCCATGGCGCGGTAGCCGTACGTGGCAGCGTATTGCCTAGACCTCGACCAGCAGCTTGCCGCGGTGATCGCCCGTGAACAGCTGGTTGAGCGTCGCCGGCAACTTCTCGAAGCCGTGCACGACCGTCTCCTCGAACACGATCTCGCCGCGCTGCACCCAGGGCCCGACGATGCGGATCATCTCGTCCATCCGGTGCAGGTAGTCGCGCGCCAGCATGCCCTGGATCGTGGCGCGCTGGTACAGCATGTGGTGCAGGAAGCGCGGGCCGAGTTCGGGCGCGTCCAGGCCGCCGGAATACTGGCTGATCGTGCCGCAGATCACGATGCGGGCGCGCCGGTTGATGATGGGGATGATCGCGTCGGTGATCCAGCCGCCGACGTTGTCGAAGTAGACATCCACGCCGCCGGTGACGTCCTTGATCGCGGCCGACAGCGCGTCCGCCGACTCGAAGGCCTTGTAGTCCAGCGCCCAGTCCAGGCCCAGCGTGCCGGTCAGCCAGTCGCATTTCTGCGCGCCGCCGGCGATGCCCAGCACGCGGCAGCCATGGCGCCTGGCGAACTGCGCCACCAGCGAACCGACCGCGCCGGCCGCGCCCGAGACGACGACGACCTCGCCGGCGTGCGGCCGGCCCGACTCCGTCAGCCCGAACCACGCGGTGCGTCCCGGCATGCCCAGCACGCCGAGCGCGGTGCTGACGGGCGCCAGCGCCGGATCGAGCCGGCGCAGCGCGCCCTGGTGCACGCGCGCATGCGATTGCCAGCCCATCATCCCCTCGACCCAGTCGCCCGGTGCGAACGCGGCCGACTTCGACGCCACCACCTGGCCCACGGCGCCGGCCGTCTGCACGGTGTCGAGCGCATGCGGCAGCTCGTTGTAGGTCGGCTTGAGCGACTGGTTGATGCGCATGTACGGATCGACCGACACGTAGCGCATGCGCACCAGCGCCTCGCCGTCCGACAGGTCGAGCGACAGCGGCGCCTCCACCAGTTGGTAGTGCTCCGGCCCGACGACGCCGGCCGGATGGCGGCGATAGAGCCAGCGGCGGTGGATCTCGGCGGTGCTGGGCGGGACGAATGGCGTGGACATGAGGCGGACTCCGGCTTGCAGGACGGCTCGGATCATGAAGCCTGGCAGGATTCCCGTAAAGCAATCAAAATGCACAGATCGTTGCGCTGCAAGCACTCATGGAATTCTCGGATCTCCGCCTTTTCGTCACGGCGACCCGCCACAGGACGCTGCTGGAGGCCGCGGGCGAGCTCAACCTGACGGCGTCCGCCGTCTCGCGCGCCATCCGCCGCCTCGAGGACGCCCTGCATGCGCCGCTGTTCGACCGCGCCGGCAAGTCGCTGCGGTTGAACGCCGCCGGCCAGCGGCTGCGCGAACGGGCGCTGGCGCTGCTGGCACTGGCCGAACAGACGCGCGCCGAGTTCGAGGGCGCGGACTTCGGCGTGCGCTGCCGCATCGCCGCCCCGCCGCTGCTGCAGTGGCGCTTCGGCGCCGCGATCGCGGCAGCGCTGTCGGCGCACTACAACGACGCCAGCCTCGCGCTGCGCCCGGCATGGGAGGACGAGGCGCTGGCCGCGCTGGCGCGTGGCGAGGTCGACTTCGCGATCGTCACCGACGAGCCGTTGCGCAACGCGCGGTCGACGTCCGGCTTCGAGGCGATCCCTCTGGGGGCGCTGACGATGCAGGTCGCGGCCGGCACGACGCATCCCTTGGCGCTGAAGGCGCGCGGCGGCAGCGTACGCGCGACGTCCGCGCGCGTCCTCGCACACGACTTTGCCTGCCCCAGCCGCTCGATGCTGGGCGGCCAGCCGCGCGGCACGCGCGCCGACGGCTGGCGCGACGACCAGTTGCCGCGCCGCATCCGCTACTGGGTCGACGACCTGCAGGTGCTGCTGAGCCTGGTGCGCCAGGGCCACGCGCTGGCCTACCTGCCGGCATTCGCGCTGCGCGAAAGCGGGCTCGTGCAGATCCGCGTCTCCGATTGCCCGTTCGAGTGCGTCGAGCAGGCGCACCTGGCGTGGCGGCCGGTGGCCGCCGCGGGATGGCAGGCTCGGCTGGTGGACGCCATGCGATCGTCCGACGCCGGCTGAGCCGGCGCAGTGAACCGCCGCGGGGCGCGTGGGCATCAACCTCGGACACCGCCACCACGTCCAGAGGAGTCCCCCATGCAATCGCACCCGTTCGCCCGCCTGTCCTTCGCGCTGTTGCTGGCCGCCTGCGCCACGGCCCCTGCCTTCGCCTCCGGCGGCGGTGGGGGCGGCGGCGGCGGCGGTGGCGGAGGCGGCATGACCACGCTCAGCAACGGCCAGCTGTCCCCGGTCGATCCGGAGTACAGCCAGGCCGTCGACGAGATCCACGCCGAACACTTCCCGCAGGCGATCACGCTGCTCGAGTCCTACATCTCGCGCAGCCCCGAACACGATCGCGACGCCGACGCCCACAACTGGCTCGGCTACGCCTATCGCAAGTCCGGCAACCTCGACGCCGCCTTCCTGAACTACGACAAGGCGCTCGCCATCAACCCGAAGCATCGCGGCGCGCACGAGTACATGGGCGAGGCCTACCTGATGACGGGCAACATCGCCCAGGCCGAGGAGCACCTGAAGGCGCTCGACAAGCTCTGCTTCACGCCCTGCACGGAGTACTCGACGCTCAAGCGCGCGGTCGCCAGCTGGAAGTCCGCGCATGCGGAGACGGTCGGCAGCAAGTAGCCGGGCCATGCTGCGCTCGCTGGCCGCGGCGGCCGGCGCCCTGATCGCCGGTGCCGCAGTGCTCGCGCTGCCGGCGTTCCTGGGCAGCACGCCGGCGGCCGCCACCGACACCGCCGAGCTGACGCCATCCGAGCGCGCCGCGATCCTTGCGCTCGGCCCGTGGCCGCTCGCGCCGGCTCGCGACGACGCCAATCCCGCGTCGGGCAATGCGGCCGGCGTCGCGCTCGGCGAGTCGCTGTTCTACAGCCCGCGCCTGTCGCCGACCGGCCTGCGCTGCGCCAGCTGCCACGAACCGTGGCGCCACTTCGCCGACGGACGCGCCGTCGCCCTGGGGCTCGCCGCGGGCTCGCGCAACACGCCCAGCCTGCTGGACGCCGCCCGCCATCGCCACTACGGCTGGGACGGCGTGCGCGACCAGCTGTGGCAGCAGGCCCTGCGACCGCTGCAGGACGCGCGCGAGATGCCCGCCAGCGCCGCTCAGGTTGCGGCGCTGGTGCGCGGCGACGCGGCGCTGTCTGCGCGCTACGCTCAGATCTTCGGCGCGGCGCCCGGCACCGACGATGCGCGCGTCACGCGCGATGTCGGCCTGGCGCTGGCCGCGTATGTCGAGACGCTCGCGACGCCACGCACGCCGTTCGACGACTGGCGTGACCGCCTTGCGCGCGCGTCGGACGGCGTCGAGCCGTCGACGTCCGACGCATTCCCTGCCGCCGCCCGGCGCGGGCTGCGCCTGTTCGTCGGACGCGCCGGCTGTTCGGCCTGCCATTCCGGCCCGACGCTGGGCGACGACGCCTTCCACGCGTCGCTGGTGCACTCGATGTCCGCGCCCGGCGTACCCGACCCCGGCCACGCCGGCGAGCCGGCCAACGCGTTCCGCACGCCGGGGCTGCGCGATGTCGCGGCCACCGCGCCGTACTTCCACGACGGCAGCGCCGCGCGCCTGTGCGACGCGGTGCAGCCGCACGCCGCCGACACCGGCACGGAGCCGCCGTCGCTGACCGCCTCCGAACGTCGCGACCTGATCGCATTCCTGCGAACGCTGTCGGCGGACGCGCCCGCGGACGACGCGAACGCCTCTTGCGGCGATCGCCAGGGCCCTGGCTGAACACCACGTGCGCCCGGCACGGGCATTGCCACGGCGCGGTATGCAACCCTCCTCCGCCACCGCCGTCCCGAACACACGTTCCGCAGGCGCTGCCGATGGCAAGAAGAAAAGGGGCCTGGCCGCGCTCGTCGGCCCCGGCCTGCTGACCGGCGCCTCCGACGACGACCCGAGCGGCATCGGCACCTACTCGCAGGTCGGCGCGCAGTTCGGCTTCGGCATGCTGTGGACGATGCTGTTCTCGTACCCGTTGATGGTGGCGGCACAGTTGATCTGCGCGCGCATCGGGCGCGTCACCGGCAAGGGCCTGGCGGGCAACCTGCGCGAACACTATCCGCACTGGGCGCTGTATCCGCTGGTGCTGCTGCTGCTCGTCGCCAACACGATCAACATCGGCGCCGACCTCGGTGCGATGGGCGAAGGCATCCATCTGCTGCTGCCCGGCGAGGCCGGCTGGTACACGGCCGCCTTCGGCCTGGCGTCCGTCGCGCTCGAAGTACTGCTGCCCTACCATCGCTACGTGAACGTGCTGAAATGGCTGACGCTCGCGCTGTTCGCCTACCTCGCCACCGGTTTCTTCGTGAAGATTCCCTGGGGCCAGGTGCTGCACGACACCGTCCTGCCCAAGCTCTCGTTCGACAAGACCGCCGTCACGGCCATCGTCGCCATCTTCGGCACCACGATCAGCCCGTACCTGTTCTTCTGGCAGGCCTCGCAGGAGGTCGAGGATCTCGACGCCTGCGACGAGGACAGGCCGCTGATCGAGGCGCCGCAGCACGCCGGCGCGGAGCTGCACCGCATCGGCATCGATACCTACCTGGGCATGGCCGCCTCCAACGTCGTCGGATTCTTCATCATCCTGACGACCGCCGCGACGCTGTACGCGCATGGCGTGCACGACATCCAGAGCGCCGCGCAGACCGCGCAGGCGCTCAAGCCCGTCGCGGGCTCGTTCGCGTCGGCGCTGTTCGCGACGGGCATCGTCGGCACCGGCCTGCTCGCGGTGCCCGTGCTGGCCGGCAGCGCGGCCTACGCGGTCGGCGAGACGATGCAGTGGAAGAGCAGCCTCGAGAGCAAGCCGGGCAAGGCGCGCGGCTTCTACGCGGTCATCGCGATCGCCACGCTGGTGGGCACCGCGATGAACTTCGTGCACGTCAATCCGATCAAGGCGCTGTTCTGGACCGCCGTGATCAACGGCGTGATCGCCGTGCCGATGCTGGCGGCGGTGATGCTGGTCGCGGCAAAGGAGAAGGCGATGGGCAGGTTCGCGATCTCCGGCTCGCTGCGCGCGATGGGCTGGCTCACGACGGCCGTGATGGCCGTGTGCGTCGTCGGCATGATCGTCACCGCCTGAACGAGAAGGCGGCCCGCCCTTTGCAGGACGGGCCGCCAGCGGGGGCGCTGTTCAGGCGCCAACGCTTGCTATGCCCCTCAGCGGATGGAATCGTCTCCCGCGCGTTCGGTCTCGTCGATCGTGTCGTCGTCGTCGGGCCCCAGGCCCGCCTCGGCCGGCGCGAGGCTGTCGCGCGCGAGATCGAGGTCGGGGTCGCCGTCGACGACACGCTCGACATCGCGATCGGCGTCCAGCGCCTCCTGGTTCGGATTGAGCGATTCGCGCGCCACGTCGCGCGCCGCGTCGAGATAGATGTCGCCCTTGCCGGGCCCGGGTTGGTCGGAACGCTCGCCGGGCAGGTCGGCACGGTCCTGGCGCTCCATGATGGTGTCGACGCCGCTGGATTCGCGGTCGATGTCGTCGAGCGGGTCGGCGGCGGGGCGGATGGACGGTGCAGGCATGGGATTCTCCAGAAAACTGTGGCTACCGCTTCGTTCGGCAACCGATATGCCTTGCCACGTCAACGTCCCCGCCGGTTGCGGATCACGCTCAACAGCGCCAGCGAGATGATCGCCCCGACCAGCGCCACCGACAGCGCGCCGAAGTCCAGCACCTTCGGATCGCCCGCGTGCAGCCCGAAGTACGGCGCGACGACCCATCCCGCGATCAGCGCGCCCAGCACGCCCACCAGCACGTTGACGAACACGCCCTGGTCGTCGTTGTTCCGCATCAGGAGGCCGGCGACCAGTCCGATCAGCGCGCCGACAACAAGCCAGATGACAATGTGGAACATGGCGACGGGGTCCTTTGCGGATGGGCGACTGCTGAGTGAAAACCGGGTTTTGCCAGCTCGACGGCAATCCCCATTCCCGAGCGGCGCCGACCCCCAGGACCGTAGGTGGATATCCCGCCGCGGTCGAGCTATCGTCTGACAAGCGACTCGCTCGACCGTAGGCAGAATCGCTTCTGACTCGACGAATCCTTGATGGATCTCCGCCGACGCCGGGCGACACCCCCGAGGGTTGAGGGCATCGTCCGCCGAGCCCCTGCCCATGCGGCAAGCCGACCGACCGCTAGAAGAAACTGACTGCCATGACCCATGCGCTGATCGTCGAAGACGACGCCGACTCCGCCGAGACGATGGCGGCCCTGATCTCTGCTCAGGGCTTCACCGTCGCCATCGCCCGGACGATGCGGGATGCCCGCCGCCAGATCGTGCTCCAACTGCCGGACCTGGTGCTGCTGGATCTGCAACTGCCCGACGGCAGCGGCATGGACCTGTTCCAGGACGCGCAGCTCGTCGCCAATTCCGAGATCGTCCTGATCACGGGCCACGCCAGCCTCGAGAGCTCGATCCAGGCGCTGCGGATGGGCGCCGCCGACTACCTGGTCAAGCCGATCAACATGAAGCAGCTGCAGGGCATCCTGTCGCGCGTCATGCGCCCGTCGGCGATCCAGGCGGAGCTGGCGTCGCTCACCGCCGAATGGGAAGCCTCCGGCCATTTCGGGCACCTTTGGGGCCGTTCGCAGCCGATGCGGCGCATCTACGAGCAGATCTCTCGCGTTGCCGTCACGGCGGTGTCGGTGTTCATCACCGGCGAGAGCGGCACAGGCAAGGAGGTCGTCGCGCAGACGGTGCACGACCTGAGCCGCCGCCGCAAGCATCCGTTCCTGGCCGTCAACTGCGGCGCGATCTCGCCCAATCTGATCGAGAGCGAGATCTTCGGCCACGAGAAGGGCAGCTTCACTGGCGCCGACCGCCAGCACCAGGGTTTCTTCGAGCGCGCCCATGGCGGCACGCTGTTCCTCGACGAGATCACCGAGATGCCGCTGGAGCTGCAGGTCAAGCTGCTGCGCGTGCTCGAGACGGGCATGTTCATGCGCGTCGGCTCGACCGTCGCGCAGGAGACCGACGTGCGCGTCATCGCCGCCACCAACCGGCCGCCCGAGCTCGCGGTGTCGTCGGGCAGGCTGCGCGAAGACCTGCTGTATCGCCTGAACGTCTTCCCGATCGAGCTGCCGCCGCTGCGCGACCGCTCCGAGGACGTGCCGCTGCTGGCGCAGCACTTCCTGTCGGCCATCTGCGAGCGCGAAGGCACGTCCAAGAACTTCACTCCGGGTGCGCTGACGCGCCTGACGGCCTACCGCTGGCCCGGCAACGTGCGCGAGCTGCGCAACGTCGTGCAGCGCGCCTACGTCATGGCTTCCGGCAACAGCATCAACGAGGAGTGGCTGCCCGACGATCCGCATGGCGCCAACAGCGCCTATTCGACGTCGCTGACCTCGAACAAGGCCGGCCATGCCGCGCCAGCCCCGGCTGCCGCGCCGGTGGCCGCCAGCAGCGGGCCGTCGATCACGATCCCGATCGGCACTTCGATGGCCGATGCCGAGCGGCAGCTGATCCTGGCCACGCTGGAGCACTTCAACCAGCAGAAGGAACGCACCGCCGCCGCGTTGGGCGTGAGCCTGAAGACGCTCTACAACCGGCTGAAGGAATACGCCGCGGACAAGGTCGACGCCACGCCCGAGTGATGGTCGGTCGCCAAGAAAAACGGCACCCGCGGGTGCCGTTTTTTCTGGTCTGCAGAGATCAGCGCTTGACCTGATTGCCGATCACGCCGCCGGCGGCGGCACCGACGGCCGCGCCTTCGGGCGTGCCGGTCAGCACGGCGCCGGCAACGCCGCCGATGCCCGCGCCGACGGCGGTGCTGTGTTCGCGCGGCGTCATGTCCGAGCAGGCGCCCAGGGTGGCGACGAGGGCCAGGCCGGCGATCATGGAATGGATTCGGGTGGTGGTCATGGTCAGTTCCTTGTGTGGTGCCGGGCGGACTGCCCGATAAGCCGATCAGGCAAGCGGCGTACCGCGTCCGCGCGCCCGCAAGACTTGCAGACGGACGTTCCGGTTCCTGTCGCGCAAGTCCCCTCCATAAGGGGGATCCGCGGGAACGCCGATTGCTGGACAGTGCGTCGGGTCGAGGTCACACGCCCGGGCAAGCCGGCAACAGCAGGGGAACGAGATGCGCGAATTGGTGCTGTACGTCGAGGACCACCCGGTCAACGTGCTGCTGATGCAGACGGTGTTCGAGTTGAGGCCGGAGCTGGAACTGGTCATCGCGATCGACGGCGCCTCCGCCATGGCCACCACCCTGCACCTGAGGCCGTCGTTGTTGCTGCTGGATCTGCGCCTGCCCGATTGCCACGGCACCGAGCTGCTGGAGCGCATGCGCAAGGTGGCCGGCTGGGAGGAGATCCCGGCCATCGCCGTCACCGCCGAGGCCGAGTTCATGCCTACCGGCACCAGCTTCTGCGACGTCTGGCACAAGCCGCTGCGCGTGCCGACGCTGCTGACGCGCCTGGATCGCGTCATCGCGCCGAAGCCGACGCGCCGCGATCCACCGGCCAGCGCGGCCAGCCGCAATCCGTCGACGTTCTCGCGGACGACCTTCGCGGCCTGAGGCTGGCGCCTCAGCCGGCGATGAGCTTGGCCAGCGCGTGCGGGTCGACGGGCTTGAGCATGTGGCCGTCGAAGCCCGCGTCGCGACCGCGTTGGCGATCGCCCTGCTGGCCGTAGCCCGTCAACGCGATCAGCAAGGCGCCGGCCGTCTGCGGCGCCTGGCGCAGGCGGCGCGCCACCTCGTAGCCGTCCATCAGCGGCAGGCCGATGTCCAGCAGCACGACGTCGGGCCGGAACTCCGAGGCCATGTGCAGCGCCTGCAGGCCGTCCTTGGCGCTGCGCACCTGGTGGCCCGACAGCGACAGCAGCATCGTCGTGGTCTCGACGACGTCCACGTTGTCGTCCACCACCAGGATGCGGCGCGCGACCGAGGCCGCCGGCAGCCGGCCTGAGCTTTCCTCGGGTGCGATCGGCTCCTCGACCTCGCCCAGGCACGGCAGCAGCACGCGGAACTGAGAGCCCTGGCCGGGGCCGGCGCTGCTGGCCACGACTTCGCCGCCGTGCAACTGCACGAGGCGCTGCACCAGCGTCAGGCCGACGCCCAGGCCGCCCTGCGTGCGATCGAGCGCGCGCTTGCCCTGCTCGAACAGCTCGAACACGTGCGGCAGCAGCTCGGAGTCGATGCCGATGCCGTCGTCGCTGACCTCCAGCAACGCGAACTCGCCGGCGCTGCCTTCCGCGTGGGCGACGCTCACGGAGATCGCGCCGCCCTCGGGCGTGTACTTGATGGCGTTGGACAGCAGGTTGTTGACGACCTGGGCGAGACGCGTGGCGTCGCCATTGAGGTTGACCGGCATCTCCGGCAGCGACAGCGTCAGTGTCTGGTGGCGCTGGTGCATCATGTCGCGCTGCGAATCGATGGATTGCGTGACCACCGTCACCAGGTCGAGGCACTGCGTCTGCAGCACCACCTTGCCCTGGCTGATGCGCGCGACGTCCAGCAGCTCGTCGACGAGACGCGTCAGCTGGCGCAGCTGGCGATCGGTCACGTCGGCGGCCCAGCGCACCTTGGCCTCGGCCGGCGCGGCCAGGCGGATCAGTTCGACGGCGTTGCGAATCGGCGCCAGCGGATTGCGCAGCTCGTGGGCCAGCATCGCGAGGAACTCGTCCTTGCGCCGGCTGGCCTCCTCGAGGCGGGCCTCGGCCTGGCGGCGCTCGGTGATCTCCACCTGCAGCGCGCCGTAGAGGCTGGCCGTTGCGAACGCGATCGCCGCGCGCGCGGCCACCTCGTCCAGCAAGGCGGCGCTGAGCGGCGTCAGCTCGCCGTCGATCCACAGGCCGCCGAGGAAGCGGTCCGCGTGCACCAGCGGCAGCATCTGCAGCGCGCCGTCGACGAAGTTCGCCGCCCGCGCACCGGCATCGGACGGCGCGGCCAACGCCTCGCGCAGCAACGCGAAATGCGCGCTGGGCAGGGCCGACGGCGACAGGTCGACGCTCTCGGCGTCGTCCTCGAACAGGCTGGAGCGCGTGGCCGCGTGCGTGACGACGCCGCGCTCGTCGACCAGCGCCACCGTGGCATTGGCGGCCAAGGCCGGCACGACATGCGCGAGCAGCGCGTGGATGCCCTCTCGCAGGTCGAGCACGCCGCTGAGCGCGTGGCTCAGGCCGGCGAGCAGGCTCGAGCGCCGCGTCGACTCCTCGGCCAGCCGCAGCGCCGCCTCGGACGCCGCGAGCGCGACGCGCTCCTCGGCCTGGCGGGCGATGCGGCGCTGCAGGATGTGCAGCTCCACGAACACGCGGATCTTCGAGCGCAGCACCTCGGGCACGACCGGCGACGGGATGTAGTCGACCGCGCCCAGCGAGTAGCCGCGCGCGGTCTGCATCTCGTCGGCGTACGACGTGATGAAGATGATGGGCGTGTGAGCCGCGCGCTTGTAGCGGCGGATCAAGGTAGCCGTCTCGAAGCCGTCCATGTCCGGCATGTTGACGTCCAGCAGGATCACGGCGAAGTCGCGCCGCAGGATCTGGCGCAGCGCGTCCGCGCCGGAGCGCGCGAAGACGAGGTTCTGGTTCAGGTCGCCCAGCACCGTCTCGAAGACGAGCAGCTTCTCGGGCAGGTCGTCGACGATCAGGATGTCCGCGCGGTCGCCGGGCTCGTCGAGGCCGCCCCAGATGCTGGACGGCGGCGCCGCCACAGCGGGCGTTGTCGCGGCTGAAAAGGCACTCATCGGCACAGCCATCCCCTCAGCACGGACATCAGGTGGCGCGGATCGACCGGCTTGGAGATGTAGTCCCATGCCCCCGCCTCGATGCACTTCTGGCGGTCGCCCTTCATCGCCTTGGCGGTCACCGCCACCATCGGCAGCTCGCGTCCGCGCGGCAGCTTGCGGATCTCCTGCATCGTCGCGATGCCGTCCATCTCCGGCATCATGATGTCCATCAGCACGATGTCGATCGTCGGATCCTCCTGCACCAGCCGGATCGCTTCGCGGCCGTTGTCGGCCGAGACGATGATCATGCCCTCCTCGTCCAGCACGGTGGCCAGCGCGAAGATGTTGCGCATGTCGTCGTCGACGATCAGCGCCTTGCGGCCCTTGAGCACGTCGCCGTCGACCATCAGGCCTTCGATCGCGTCGCGGTCGGCGTCGGACAGAGACGATGGACTGCGATGCAGCCACAGCGCCGTCTGCATGCGCAGCTCGGGCAGCGAGCTGGCCTCGGCGATCGTCAGGCCGGCGCGGCGCTGGTTCCAGTTGCCCGTCTCGCCCGTGCCGCCGTGGTACAGCACCACCGGCAGTTGGCAGATGCCGTGGCGCTCGGCGATGGTGTCGAGGACGTCCTCGGGCCCGAAGTCGGCCAGCGTGTCCTCCACCACCAGCGCATCGGCGCCGGCCAGCGCATGGCGCGCGGACTCGCGGTCCTCGGCGAGCACGACGTCGACGTCGGTGTCCAGCGTCGCGATGAACGCGCTGCGGCGCGCCGAAGGCGGCATCACCACGGCCAGGCGCTTGGTGCTGCGCTCGGCGTAGGTGTGAAGCTGCGCGATGACGGCGTCGGCGTCGTCGGCGGACTGCAGCGGCTTGGCCAGGAAGCCCAGCGCGCCGGACTGCAGCGCGCGGTCGCGCGCGTCGTCGGTCGAGACGACGCAGATCGGGATGTGTCGTGTCACCAGATCCCCCTTCAGGCGATCGAGGATGCGCCAGCCCGGCATGTCGGGCAGGTGGATGTCCAGCGTGATCACCGCCGGATGGAACTCGCGCGCCATCGTCAGCGCGCTCGCTCCCGTGCTGGTGACCAGCCCCTTGAAGCCGGCCGCGCGGGCGCCTGCGAGCAGGATGCGCGCGAAGGCCAGGTCGTTCTCGACGATCAGCAGCACGCGGTCGCCGGTGGCGATGTTGGCGCGGTCGTCGTCGGCGGCGTTGGCGAAGGCAACGGCGTCGGTCGCCTGCTTCTCGTTTTCCTCGTAGCGCCAATCGCCGAGGCTGTCCGGCGTCGCGGCGGCCTGCGCGTTGCGCGCGCGCGCGACGGTCTCGTTCTCGTTGGTGAGGGCCGGTGCCGCGCTCGCGCGTGCGTGACGCCCGCTGCGCGCGGGGTTGTAGCTCTGCGGCAGGTACAGCGTGAACTCGCTGCCCTTGCCCGGCGAGCTGACCAGCCGGATCTCGCCGCCCAGCAGCTTCGACAGCTCGCGGCTGATCGCCAGGCCCAGGCCTGTGCCGCCGTACTTGCGCGACGTGGAGCCGTCGGCCTGCTGGAAGGCTTCGAAGATGATCTGCTGCTTGTCCGGCGAGATACCGATACCCGTATCGCGCACCGAGAACGCCAGCACGGTGCCCGCGCGGTGCAGCTCGTCGTTGTCGACCGACCATCCGCTGTTGGCGGTGGAGATGCTGAACGTGACCTGGCCCTCGTGCGTGAACTTGAACGCGTTGGACAGCAGGTTCTTGATGATCTGCTGCAGCCGCTTGACGTCGGTGACCATCGTCTTGGGCAACGGATGGTTCAGCTCGACGACGAAGTCGACATGCTTGGACTCGGCGAAGTGGCGGAAGCCGCGCTCCACCGAGCGGTGCAGGTCGTCGACGCGCAGCTCGCTGGCGTCCACCGCGACGGTGCCGGACTCGATCTTGGACAGGTCGAGGATGTCGTTGATCAGCATCAGCAGATCGTTGCCGGACGAGTGGATCGTCTTTGAGAACTCCACCTGCTTGGGCGACAGGTTGCCGTCCGGGTTCTTGCACAGCTGGTCGGACAGGATCAGCAGGCTGTTGAGCGGCGTGCGCAGCTCGTGCGACATGTTGGCAAGGAACTCGGACTTGTACTTGGACGTCAGCGCGAGTTGCTCGGCCTTTTCTTCCAGCGCCTGGCGCGCCTGCTCCACTTCCTGGTTCTTGCGCTCGACTTCCTGGTTCTGGTGCGCCAGCAACCGCGCCTTGTCGCCCAGCTCCTGGTTGGTCTGCTGCAATTCCTCCTGGCGCGAGCCGAGTTCCTCGGCCAGCGACTGCGACTGCTTGAGCAGATCCTCGGTGCGCGAGTTCGCCTCGATGGTGTTGATCACGATGCCGATCGATTCGGTCAACTGGTCGAGGAAGGCCTCGTGCACGGGGTTGAAACGTTCAAGCGACGCGAGTTCGACGACGCCACGCAGTTGACCCTCGAAGACGACCGGCAGTACCAGCACGTCCATCGCCGTGTTCTCGCTGAGGCCAGACGCGATGCGGAACGCGCTTGACGGCACGTTGGTCAGCAGCACCTTGCGCTTGTCGACCGCGCACTGCCCGACAAGTCCCTCGCCGAGGTGCACTTCCTTGCCGTGCGTCGCCTGTCCGCCCGACGCGTAGCTCGCGAACAGCCGCAGGCGCGGCGACTCGGCGGCCGCGTTGAGCACGTAGAACTCGGCCTGCTGCGCGCCCACCACCGGCGCCAGCTCGGACAGGATCAGGTGGCCGACGGTCACCAGATCCTTCTGGCCTTGCAGCATGCGGCTGAACTTGGCCAGGTTGGTCTTGAGCCAGTCCTGCTCCGTGTTCTTCTGCGTCGTGTCCTTGAGGTTGCGGATCATCTCGTTGATCGTGTCCTTCAGCGACGCGACCTCGCCCTGCGTCTCGACGGTGATCGAACGCGTCAGGTCGCCCTGCGTCACCGCGGTGGCGACCTCGGCGATCGCGCGCACCTGCGTCGTGAGATTGGCCGCGAGTTCGTTGACGTTCTCGGTCAGCGCCTTCCACGTGCCGGACGCGCCCGGCACCTTGGCCTGGCCGCCCAGCTTGCCTTCGACGCCCACCTCGCGTGCCACGGTCGTCACCTGGTCGGCGAAGGTGGCCAGCGTGCTGGTCATCGCGTTGATGGTGTCGGCCAGCGCGGCGATCTCGCCCTTGGCCTCCACGGTCAGCTTGAGCTTCAGGTCGCCGTCGGCCACGGCCGTCACCACCTTGGCGATGCCGCGCACCTGCGACGTCAGGTTGCCGGCCATGAAGTTCACGTTGTCGGTCAGGTCCTTCCACGTGCCCGACACGCCCTGCACCTGCGCCTGGCCGCCGAGGCGCCCTTCGGTGCCGACCTCGCGCGCCACGCGCGTCACTTCCGCGGCGAACGAGCGCAGCTGGTCGACCATCGTGTTGACGGTGTTCTTCAGCTCGAGGATCTCGCCCTTGACGTCCACCGTGATCTTCTTGGACAGGTCGCCCTGCGCCACGGCCTTCGTCACTTCGGCGATGTTGCGCACCTGCGACGTGAGGTTGCCGGCCATCGAGTTCACCGAGTCGGTGAGATCCTTCCACGTGCCCGACACGCCCTGCACGTCGGCCTGCCCGCCCAGCTTGCCTTCGGTGCCGACCTCGCGCGCCACCCGCGTGACCTCGGCCGCGAACGACGAGAGCTGGTCGACCATCGTGTTGATGGTGTTCTTCAGCTCGGAGATCTCGCCCTTCACGTCGACGGTGATCTTCTTGGACAGGTCGCCGGCCGCCACGGCCGTCGTCACTTCCGCGATGTTCCGAACCTGGGACGTGAGGTTGCCGGCCATGAAGTTCACCGACTCGGTCAGATCCTTCCACGTGCCGGCCACGCCCTGCACGTCGGCCTGGCCGCCCAGCTTGCCTTCGGTGCCGACCTCGCGCGCGACCCGCGTGACCTCGGCCGCGAAGGAACGCAACTGATCGACCATGGTGTTGATCGTCGCCTTCAGCTCCAGGATCTCGCCCTTGACGTCGACGGTGATCTTCTTGGACAAGTCGCCCGCGGCCACGGCCTTGGTCACGTCGGCGATGTTCCGAACCTGGGACGTAAGGTTGCCGGCCATCGAGTTCACGGAGTCGGTCAGATCCTTCCACGTGCCCGACACGCCTTGCACATCGGCCTGCCCGCCCAGCCGCCCTTCGGTGCCGACCTCGCGCGCGACGCGCGTCACTTCCGCCGCGAACGACGACAACTGGTCGACCATGGTGTTGATCGTCGCCTTCAGCTCCAGGATCTCGCCCTTGACGTCGACGGTGATCTTCTTGGACAAGTCGCCCGCGGCCACGGCCTTGGTCACGTCGGCGATGTTGCGCACCTGGGATGTCAGGTTCGACGCCATCGAGTTCACGGAGTCGGTCAAGTCCTTCCACGTGCCGGCCACGCCCTGCACCTCGGCCTGGCCGCCCAGCTTGCCTTCGGTACCGACCTCGCGCGCGACGCGCGTCACTTCCGCGGCGAACGACCGCAACTGGTCGACCATCGTGTTGATGGTGTTCTTCAGCTCGGAGATCTCGCCCTTCACGTCCACGGTGATCTTCTTGGACAAGTCACCCGCGGCCACCGCCGTCGTCACTTCGGCGATGTTGCGCACCTGGCTGGTCAAGTTGCCGGCCATGAAGTTCACCGACTCGGTCAGATCCTTCCAGGTGCCGGCCACGCCCTGCACGTCGGCCTGGCCGCCCAGCTTGCCTTCCGTCCCCACTTCGCGCGCGACCCGCGTGACCTCGGCGGCGAACGATCGCAGCTGGTCGACCATCGTGTTGACGGTGTTCTTCAGCTCGAGGATCTCGCCCTTGACGTCCACCGTGATCTTCTTGGACAGGTCGCCCTGCGCCACGGCCTTCGTCACTTCGGCGATGTTGCGCACCTGCGACGTGAGGTTGCCGGCCATCGAGTTCACCGAGTCGGTCAGGTCCTTCCACGTGCCCGACACGCCTTCCACGCGCGCCTGGCCGCCGAGCGAGCCTTCGGTGCCGACTTCGCGTGCCACGCGCGTCACTTCGGACGCGAACGAGCGCAGCTGGTCGACCATGGTGTTGATCGTGTTCTTCACCGTCAGGAACTCGCCCTTGACGTCGACGTCGATCTTCTTGGACAGGTCGCCCTTGGCCACGGCGGTCGTCACGTCGGCGATGTTGCGCACCTGGTCGGTCAGGTTGCCGGCCATGGAGTTGACCGAGTCCGTCAGATCCTTCCAGGTGCCGGCCACGCCCTTGACCTTGGCCTGCCCGCCCAGCTTGCCTTCGGTGCCCACTTCGCGCGCCACGCGCGTGACTTCCGCCGAGAAATTGCCGAGCTGGTCGACCATCTTGTTGATGGTCTTGGCCGTGCGCAGGAACTCGCCCTCCAGCGGCCGCGCGTCGACTTCGAGCGCCATGCTCTTGCTCAGGTCGCCCTGCGCGACCGCGCCGATCACGCGCGCCACTTCGCTGGTCGGGTGCACGAGATCGTCGATCAGCGAGTTGATGCAGTCGATCGACTCGCCCCAGAAGCCGCGCGCCTCGCGCAGCGACGCGCGCTGCTTGAGCTTGCCTTCCTTGCCGACCACCTGGCGCAGGCGCGCGAGCTCCTCGGCCATGTTGGCGTTCTGCTCGACGACGTCGTTGAACGCGTCCGCCACCCGGCCGGCCACCCCCGACCAGTGGATCGGCAAGCGCACGTTCGGATCGCCTTTTCGAAGCTGGACGAGCGCGCCCAGCAGTTGCTGCATCTCGGTGGCGGCGTCCGCCACGGGGCGGCTTTCCATGATCGTCATGCGTCGGTCTCCAGGTCGTCGTCGCGGGGCGCGTTCTCGAAACACGCTCTTCGCAGACGACTGCTCTGCAGTTTCCATGCCAGACGAGTCCTACAGCCGCCGCGCGCTGGCGAGGCCTCGTTCACCGGGCGTCAACGGCGATGACGCAGGTTTTGGCCGCCGCGGTGCACCCTCTCGCGCGTTCCCAAATCGGTAGCTTTTACCGTATGGACTGCCGCGCTGGACGCTACTTTCCCGCTGAACAGCGATTCAGGTCGGATGGATCACGAGGTCGGCCGGCGGCGGCTTGGGCGCGTGCGCGGCCAGCCGCTCGTACTCCGAGATCACCTGCGCGCCCAGCAGCACGAGCGTCGCGCCGACCTCCAGGCTCAACAGCACGACGATGGTCGTCGTCATCGAGCCGTAGACCACGCCCACTTGCGACAGCGTGGCGAAGTACCACACGAGCACATGGCGCGTCAGCTCCCACAGCAGTACCGCCGACACCGCGCCCATCAGCGCGTGGCGCACGTCCAGCCGGCCGGCCGGCATCACCACGTAGATCGACGTCAGCAGCACCGTCTCGCCGATGAGCCCCAGCAGGTACAGCAGCAGGTGCGAGAAGCGGCCCAGGCCGACCTCGTGGCCGAACAGGTCCAGCTGGTATTCGCCGAGGTTGACCAGCGCCTCGGCGACCAGCGTCACCAGCAGCAGCCCGATGGCCAGGCAGGCGACGTAGAGGTAGGGCATCAGCAGCCTCAGCACCCACGAGCGCCGACGGTCGACGACGCGGTGCACGAAGATCACCGACAGCGCGTTCTCCAGCACCGCGAATGCGAGCGAGCTGAAGAACAGCATCGAGCCGAGCAGCAGCCAGCTGACGACGTCGCGGTGATCGAGGAAGCCGCGCAGCTCGGTGACGACCGCGTTGGACTGGCTGGGCACCAGCCACGCGAGGTAGCGGCCGATCGTCGACAACAGCTCGTGCTCGGGGATCACGTGCGACAGCGCGATCACGCTGAGGATCAGCAGCGGGATGATGGACAGCAGCGCGTAGTACGCGATCGCACCGGCCAGCAGCAGGCCCTGGTTGGCGCGGAAGCCGCACAGCACGCGCCACGCGAACGCACGCGGGTGCGCAAGGCATTGCTGCGCCGGCGTCATGTCGTGGCGCGGTGCGAAGACGGAATCTGTTTTTGCCACGCAGGTCCTCTGGGGCGCGCGAAGGTCAGCGCTGCGCCACGTCCTTCGGAGCCAGGGTGGCCGGCTCCACGGTCGCGACGGCTTGCGTGGTCGCGCCTTGCTCGAACACCTGCGCGAAGGTCTTGCGCTCGGGGATCACGTAGGTCACGCCGGGGTGCTTGCCGAACACCGGGGAGATGTAGGCGTCGAAGAACGGGATCGGGATGTTGATGCAGCCCCACGAGATGCGGCGCGCCTTCGGGTTGGGATCGGCCAGGTGCTGCAGCCGGTGCTCGGCCTTCACCTTGTTGATGACGCGGTGCATCGCCAGCGCGGCGTCGTAGTCCAGCCAGACGACGTCGGTGTGGTCGGCATCGAGACCGGGGCGAGTCACGAAGCGGCCGGCCGCGGTCGTGCGCTGGTAGGGCTTCACCTGGCTGATGGGCACGTCGCCGATGCCCGGGAAGGTATCGTCGCCGTGCGCCGAGCCCAGCAGCACGGGCGTGTCGCCGACCAGCTCGCCGTTCGGCTTGAAGACGTACAGGCGCGCGTCGCGCTTGTCGAGCACGACGAAGGACATGCGGCCGTTGTCATGGCGGGCCACGACCCAGTCGGCCATGTGGCGGGCATCGGGCGTCGGCTCGCTGTCGCGGAAATCGGCGGCGGTGAGCGTCGGCAACTGCGGCGGCGGCGCCTGCGCCACGGGCAGCGACTGCGTGCCCGGATAGCGGTCCTCGAGGATCGCCAACGCACGTTCCTCTTCGTGCAGACGCGCGGCCTCTGCGGCCAGGTTCGGATTCGAGGTCGGCTGGTGCAGCGCCATCCCGAAGTGGATCGCCACGATGGCCAGCACGCCGATCGCCGGGCCGACGAGGCCCATGATCAGGAGGTCGCGCAGGCGCCGGACGAGGCGCTGGAACAGCCCGTCGTCGCCGTACTCGCGCGTGGCGGCAGGACGCTGGGACGTCGGATGGCGGCGCGGAGCCGGGTCGGCGAAGGTGTTGGCGGACATGGTCTGCGCTCCACAGCAAGCGGCGAGCCCACCCCGGCGGCACGCGGCCTGCCGATGCGGGGCCACCATGACACGCGCTCCCGCCGCCCGCCGCAACCGTGCCCCCATCGCGCAGCCCGCCCCTGCGGACGCCGCGCCCGAACCGGTGCCGCCCGGGCTGGTCTGGGTCAGCGACGCCGAGCCCGGTTTGCGGCGCGTCGGGCGTGGCGATGCGGTGCACTACCTCGACGCCGACGGCCGGCGCATCCGCGACGAGGCCGTGCTCGCGCGCATCCGCAAGCTCGCGATCCCGCCCGCCTACGATCAGGTGTGGATCTGCGCCCAGGCGAACGGCCACCTGCAGGCGACGGGCCGCGACGCGCGCGGCCGCAAGCAGTACCGCTACCACCCGCAATGGCAGCAGCAGCGCGGCGACGACAAGTTCGAGGCGATGCGCGCGTTCGGCGCAGCGCTGCCGCGCATCCGCCGCCGCGTGCAGCGCGATCTCGACGGCCACGACGGCCGCCGTCCCACGCGCACGCTGGTGCTCGCGACGCTCGTGCGGCTGCTGGACACGACGTTCATCCGCATCGGCAACGAGGAGTACGCGCGCGGCAACGGCTCGTACGGGCTGACGACGCTGCGCGCGCGTCACGCGGGCGTCCGCGAAGGCGAGCTGCGCCTCTCGTTCAAGGGCAAGAGCGGCGTGCGCCACGAGGTGACCTTGTCCGATCGCCGCGTCGCGGCCGTCGTGCGCCGCTGCAAGGCCCTGCCGGGCCAGGAGCTGTTCCAGTACGCCGACGAGGATGGCGGCCTGCACAAGGTGACCTCGGCCGACGTCAACGACTACCTGAGCGAGATCGCTGGCGCGCACGTCACCGCGAAGGACTTCCGCACCTGGCACGGCAGCGTGATGGGGCTCGAGTTCACGCGCGCGGCCTGTGCGGGCGAGCGTGCGCCCGGCGCCGCCAAGCAGGTGATCGCGCAGGTCGCGGCACGGCTTCGCAACACCGTGGCGGTGTGCCGCAAGTCGTATATCCATCCGAAGGTGCTGGAGCTCGGCGCGCTGCTGGGCGACGACGAGGCGCGCACCGCGCTGCTGCAGCAACGCTGGGCCAGGGCGGCGGAGACCTCGCGCGGCCGCGCGCTCTCGGCGGCCGAACGACGGTTGCTCGCTCTGCTGGGGCCCCTCGCGCCGCGCCGCGCCACCCGAGACAAGAGAATGCAGCGGACGAGCGTCGACGGGAGCGGCATTTGCCCGACGCCCCCCGACCGTCCCGTCGCCACCGCCCCGCATCGCAAGGCCTCCCATGCAGAAGATCTCGGATTTCATGACGCGCAACGTGCAGGTCGTCCGCCCCGACGAGAGCCTGCAGCGCGCCGCGCAGGTGATGGATGAGCTCAACGTCGGCGCCCTGCCCGTCTGCGATCAGAACGGCCTCGTCGGCATGATCACCGACCGCGACATCACCGTGCGCGCCACCGCCGCCGGTCTGCCTGGCGAGACCTGCGTGGCCGACGTGATGACCGATGACGCCCGCTGGTGCACCACCGAGCAGACGGTGCAGGAGGCGATGCAGCAGATGGCCGACGTGCAGATCCGCCGCATGCCGGTGCTCGATGCCGACCGCCGGGTCGTGGGCATCGTGTCGCTGGGCGATCTCGCGACGCGCCACCAGGGCCATGTCGCGGCGGCGCTGCGCCGCATCTCCGATCCGTCGATGCCGGACCGGCCATCGAACTGACGTCCGTGGATCGCGCGCGCCCTGCCCTCGCACCGTCACGTGCGCCGATTCCCGAACCGCTGACGACGCATCGCGCGGACGCGTTCCGTGCGACTGCGCCTTCTCTGCATCCATAACAAGAAACGACCCCATGGCAACTTCCAACTCCTCTCCTGGCCACGGCTGGCGCAACGCGGGCCTGGTGGTGCTGGGCGTGCTCGTGCTCCTGGGGATCGCGCTGTGCATCTGCGAGGCCGTCGAATGGCCGTTCCTGCGCCATCCGCTGGAGACCAAGCTGTCGCAGATCCTCGATCGCCCCGTCGCCTTCGGCGATCGGTTCGGCGTGCGCCTGTTCGGCTCCGTCCGCGCGCACACCGACTCGATGACGATCGGCCCGGCGCCCGCCGACGGGCCGACGCTGGTGGACGACGCCGGCAAGCCGCGCGACTTCATGCATGCCAAGGACGTCAAGCTCGCGCTGAGCTACCGCACGCTGTACGAGCAATGGAAAGGCACGGGCCAGCCGCTGGCGGTCGAGCTGCTGGACGTCGCCGGCCTCGAGTTGAACCTGAAGCGCAACGCCGACGGCCGCGCCAACTGGCAGTTCGGCGCGGCGCAGCCAGCGACCGCCGCGAGCTCGCCGCAGCTGCCGACCTTCGAACGCCTGAACGTGCGCAACGGCGAGGTGCGCATCGTCGACGAGCCGCTGCAGATCACCGCCGACGCCCAGGTCGCCACGCGCGAAGGCACGGCCGAGGCCGCCGCGATCGCGGCCTCGGGCGCGTCGACGCCGCAGGTGCGCGTCGCGACGGTCGGATCGGTCAGCCTGGCGGGCTCGGCGCCGATCGCCGCGTCCGGCGGCACCGCCACGCCAGCGCGCCAGGCGCTCGCGATCGACGACAACACGCCGGGCCTGCAGGTCGACGGCAAGGGCACGTACCGCAAGGCGCCGCTGCTGATCCAGCTGCGATCCAGCGGCCTGCTGCCGCTCGCCGCGTCCGACTCCGCAGCCATCGCCGTGCCGCTGTGGCTGGACGTCAACGCCGACAAGACCCACATCCGCGTCGACGGCACCGCCTCGGATCTGCTGCACTTCGGCGGCATGGACGCCACCTTCGTCGCGTCGGGGCCGTCGCTGGCGGCCGTCGGCGACGCGCTGGGCGTGACCCTGCCCACCACCGCGAGGTTCGCCACGCATGGCCGGCTGCAGAAGCACGGCAGCGTGTGGGACGCCGGCATCGCCGCGATGGACATCGGCACGAGCCGCCTGAACGGCAACTTCAAGTTCGACGACGGCGCCGCCGTCCCCGTGCTGACCGGCACGCTGGGCGGCTCGCGCCTCGCGCTGGCCGACCTCGGCCCGGCCTTCGGCGCGGCGCCGCCCGACGCGCCGGCCTCGGCGTCCAACGCCAAGCCCGGCAAGGTGATCCCCGACCGCACGTTCGACATCCCGTCGCTGAAGGCGATGAACGCCGACGTCGGCGTGCAGCTCGCCGAGCTCGATCTGGGCACCAAGCTGCTGGAGCCGTTCAAGCCGCTGCAGGGCCACATCACGCTGCAGGACGGCGTGCTGACCCTGAAGGAGCTGCTGGCGCGCACGTCGGCCGGCGAGGTGCAGGGCGGCATCGGTCTCGACAGCCGTCCCGCCACGCCGAAGTGGAACGCCGACCTGCGCTGGAGCGGCATCCAGCTCGATCGCTTCCTCAAGTCGCGCGACGTCGCGGTGCGCAAGGACTCCAGCGGGGAGAGGCCCGACGTCGGCTATGTCAGCGGCGCCCTCGGCGGCAACGCGCAGCTCAGGGGCGAGGGCAATTCGAGCGCGAAGCTGCTGGCGTCGTTGGACGGCACGGCACGCGTGTGGGTGCGCGACGGCACGATGTCGCACCTGCTGGTCGAGGCCGCCGGCATCGACATCGCGCACGCGCTGGGCGTGTACATCAAGGGCGACGACAAGTTGCCGATGCAATGCGCGCTCGCGCAGTTCGATCTGGTCAACGGCAAGCTGATGCCCGAAGTGTTCGTCATCGACACGACGAACACCACCATGTTGATCGACGGCGACCTGTCGCTGGCCACCGAGTCGCTGGACCTGCGATTGACGGCTCACCCGCACAGTTTCAGCCCGCTGGCACCGCGCACGCCGGTCAAGGTCGTGGGCACGTTCGACGATCCGCACGTCCGGCTCGAGATGAAGCCGCTGGCCACGCGCGGCGCGGTCGCCGTGGGGCTGACGCTCGCCAGTCCGCTGTCCGCGCTGCTGGCGCTGGTGGATTTCAAGCAGAAGGAGCGCGACGTGTGCACCGCCGCGGTCGAACACGTCCAGGGCGCCGCCCAGGCTGGCGTGAAGACCGGACCGGCGACGGCGCCGCCGATACCGGCCTCATCGCCCGCGGCCAAGCTCGCGCCCCCGCGCAAGGGCGCGTGAGGCGCGCGCGCGCGACGCGCCGGCGCGAGCGCGCAGCATGCTGACCGCCACGTTGCTGCTGCTGGGCACCGTCCTGCTGGCGATGTGCCTGCTGGAGCTGCACGTCACGCGGCTGCCGATGTCGCCGGCGGCGGTGTACCTCGCGGTCGGCTGGATCGCCGGCTGGATGGTGCAGGACAAGGTGGCGACGCCGCCGACCGCGCCCGCGCGCGCCGACATGCTGGTGATCATCACCGAGGTCGCGGTGCTGATCTCGCTGTTCGCCGTCGGCCTGCAACTGCGCCTGCCGTGGACGCTCAAGGGCTGGCGCGTCGCCGCGATCCTGGCCGGCCCGACGATGCTCGCGACGATCGCGCTGGCGACGCTGGCCGGCTTCTGGCTGATGCCGGGCCTGGGCTGGGCCGGCGCGCTGCTGCTCGCAGGCATCCTCGCCCCGACCGACCCGGTGCTCGCGTCCGAGGTGCAGATCCGTTCCCAGGACGACCGCGACGCCGTGCGCGTGGCGCTGACCGCCGAGGGCGGCCTCAACGACGGCACCGCGCTGCCCGTCGTGATGCTGGCGCTGGGCCTGCTGGGCATCGGCGATCTCGGGGCGCACGGCGTGCACTGGCTGTGGCACGACCTGGCGTGGCCGATCGCCGGCGGCGCGCTGCTCGGCTGGGCCTTCGGCCGGGGGCTCGGCAAGCTGATCCACAAGCTGCTGCGCAACGGCCACGGCCTGGGCTGGGACGAGCTGCTGTACCTGGGCATCATCACCGTGGCCTACGGGCTGTCGCGCGTCACCGAGACCTCGTCGTTCTTGTTCGTGTTCGCCGCGGCGCTGGGCCTGTTCCGGCGTTCGCCGCAGGCCACGGCATCGCTGGCGAAGGCCGGCGTCGAGCCCGACGAGCTCGCCGACCGCCTGCTCGCGTTCGGCCATCGCTGCGGCCGGCTCGTCGAGGTGGTGATGGTGCTGTTGCTGGGCTTCGCGATGCCCTGGGTGCACTGGCGCGGCGAGCCGCTCGTCTACGCCGCGCTGCTGCTGGTCGTGATCCGGCCGTTGAGCGTGTTCCTGACGGTGCCCGGCATGCCGAAGACGCAGCGCCGCGTCGTCGCCTGGTTCGGCATCCGCGGCGTCGGCTCGCTGTTCTACCTGGCGCTGGTGATCGACTCGGGGCTGTCGCCGGCGCTGTGCGTCGACCTCGTCAACGCGACGCTGCCGGCGATCGCGCTGTCGGTGCTGTTGCACGGCGTCTCGGCGACGCCGTTGATGGCGCTCTATCAGCGACGTCGTGCGGCGCACAGGCGCGACGAATCGAACGAGTCGTCCTGAGACGCAGGACGCCGCGTGCAGCGCGTCGCCGCGACTCGACGCGTCAGACGCCGCCGTGCGCGAGATCCGGATCGTTGACCGCCGCCGGCGCCACCTTCACGCCGGGGCCGGGGCCGCCGGTGGGCAGGCCGCCGCCCTCGCCTTCCCAGGTCTGCACCTCTTCGGGCTTGGCCGCCGGCTTGGCGTGGAAGCGCGCGGTGTGCACCTTGTTGACGCGCGTCAACGCGGCGTAGGCGATGGTGATCAGGGCCAGGCTGGTGAGCAGTTTCATGGTGGTCTCCCGCGCCTGCGGCAGGCGCAAAGTCAGTGGATGTAGTACCGGCGGTTGTCGGCGAGCCAGCGGTCGTCGCCGAGGTTGGGCCAGGTCTTCGAGGTGAATCCGGGGGTGGCCTGCAGGTGGGCCTTGTCGATGTCGAGGATGTGGTCGTCCTTGGGGCCCAGCGTCAGCACGTCCCAGGGCACGGCGTGCAGCCGGTCGCCGACGCCCAGGAAGCCGCCGGTGGACACGATCGCCAGCTTGATGGTGCCGCGGTCGTCGACCACGAGGTCTCGGATGTCGCCGATCTTCTCGCCGGCCTTGTTGCGCACGTCCGATCCGATGACCTTGCTGATGCGGTGCGATCGCTCCCAGTCGTGGCGCTCGGCGGGCGTCATCGACGCCTGGGCGAACGTCGGCAGGGTCGAGATCAACAGGGTAGCGGCGATGGCAGCGGCCGTCAGGACGCGGGCGTGGGTCATGGTTCCTCTCGGGTGTGAGGCAGGGACTGCGACTAGGCCCTGCGGGCGATATGGCAAGCGCCATGCCCGACAGTAGACCAGTTTTGCCCGTCCGCGCAAGCCTTTGCCCGGTACTCAGGAAGCCTGTGTCCGGCGCGGCTTGCGCCGGAACAGCTTGCCCAGCAGCGGCGCGATGAACGTCAGCACCGTGCTCGCCGTGCCGGGCGTGACCGTGCGTCGCCAGGCGCGCGGCAGCACCGGCCAGACGAGCGGCAGCAGGCCGGCCAGCGTGATGGCGGCGTCGCGGAACAGGTGCTCGAAGGTGGACGGCGGCTCGGCCTCGGGCGCAGCAGCGGGCTGCGGGTGTCGCGACGCGTGCTTGCGGCTCAGGCGGTTGAGCCACCAGGTGATCGCCACGGTGGCGATGCCCAGCAGCGCGCCGCCGCCGGCATGCTTGATCGTCTCGTGCTTCACGCGCCGGAACAACACGTCGGTGCGGCGCCGGATGCGCGCGTCGCGCGCGATGACCTGATGTTCGGCCAGCGCGATCTGCTCATCGAGGCTCAGTTCGACGACGGGCGGCGGGAGACGCGGCGGGCTAGCCATGGTCGCTCTCGTTTCCAGGTGGGCGCTCCATGGCGTCCGAATCGGTCAGGCGGCGCAGCGTCGCGGGCAAGGCCAGCAGCGGCGCCAACGCCTTCACGCGCATCAGGGCCCAGACCGCGGCGGACAGGTTGACGAACAGCACCAGCAGCACGATCCACGGCCAGGCCAGGCCGACGGCCAGGAACGCCATCGCCAGGCCCACCCACAGCGCCGTCCACGCGGTGGCGAACAGGATCGCGGCCAGCAGGCCCAGCGCCACCATCTGCCCCAGCGCGTTGGACGCGCGCTGCAGCTCCAGCGACAGCAGGTGGACGCGGTCGGTCAGCAGCCCGGGCAGGTCGGCGAACAGCGCACCGATCGCCTTGGGCAGCGACTCGACCTCGTCGGGCGTCGCCTCCGGCGGCGTCGGTGCGTCATCGACCATGGGCTGGGATCAGCGATCGTTGTTGGACGTGAGCTTGGCCAGGATGACGCCCAGCGCCAGCGCCGTGCCGATCGCCGCCAGCGGATGCTCGCGCACGGCCATGCGCAGGCTTTCCGTCCACTCGTCCTTCAGGTCGACGGCCTGGTCGGCGCGCTGCTTGAGCGTCTCGGCGGCGTCGTTGTAGGTGCCGCGCAGGCGCTCGACGGCCGGGATGGCCTTGTCGGCCAGGCGGTCGACGGCCTCGTGCGCGCCCTGCACCACGCGGCGCATCACGTCGCGCTCGGCGGCGGCGGCCTGGTCGATGGCGGCATCGGCCTTGTCGGCCGCGGCGCCCACGGTCGGACGCGAGCCCGAGCCGCCGGAGGACGGGGTGGCCGGCGAAGCCGAGCTGGGCGTCGTGGTGCCGGTCTTGGGGAAGCTCGTTTCGGGAGTCGAGGGCGTGGTCATGGAAGTCTCCGGGTTGACGTCGGACGGGCGTGGCTGCCCGGTTGAGCGCATTCACGGCAACCGGTGTGCCAGCCCGACAGTGATCCGACGCTGCGTCGGGTCAGCCGAAGCGAGCTGCGTCAGATACCCCGTGGGGCATGCGATTTCGCTGCAAGCGGTGCCGGCAAGTCCTGCACGGCAGGTAGTTCCTGCTGTCGGGCTGCCGATGCGCAGTTGACCACCGCATCGCAGCGCCGTCAAACGTTCGCGCCAAAGAAAAGCGGGCTCCGAGGAGCCCGTCTTCAGCAAGTCGACGACGCCTTAGTTGCGGTCGGCCTTCGGAGCCGGCATCGGTTCCGGAGCGGCGTCCGGAGCAGGCGCGGGTTCGGCGGCCGGCGCCGGGGCGGCTTCCGCGACCGGGGCCGGCGGCGCGATCGTCGTGGTGGTCGTGGTTTCCTTGGTCACCGCGACCGTCGTGTCCGGGCCGGGGATCGGCGGCGTGGCGTGGTCGCCGATGCTCGGGCGGGTGATGCCGTCGACGACGCCCGTCGTCATCAGGTTGTTTTCCATGCCCAGCGGGCCGTCAGGCTGCTTGTCCGTGGGCATCACGGTGTTCTTCGGCTTGGCCAGTTCGACCACGCCCGTGGGGGGCGCCGGGATCACTTGCGTGGCGGTGTCGACGGTGGTGGTCGTCGTGGTCTGGTTGCCGTTGGCATCGGTGGTCGTGCTGTCGGTCGATTGCGCGGTGGCGAAACCGACGGTCGCGAGCAGGGCTGAAGCGGCCAGGGCGGTGATGGACTTGTGCATCGGGGACATGGAGGACTCCTAGTTCGTTGGGACGCCAGAGGCGTCTGGTTCGGATGCCGCGAGCCGTCTGGCGATTCGCGGCTGGCAGGATTGACGAGGCAACGGCTATGCCCACGCTCCGTAGGACGGCGCGCCGTCCTGGCCTCGGTCAATGCGCCGTCGCACGCTGGCGGGCGCGCCGTTCTTCCACCATGAAAACGTCGTCGTCCTGTGCAGCGAGGCGTTCGTTCAATTGCTGTTCGAGCGCGCCCATGTCCATGCAGGACTCGCGCAGCCGCGGGAACAGCTTCGCCTGCTCGTGGTGCGCGTGGCGCTCCACGCATTCGGTCAGCGCCAGCACCAGCGCCTGATAGCGCGCCTCCCCCGGCTCGGCGCGTTGCATCTGGCGAATGATCTGGCGCGCGGTGGCGTGTTCGAGTTCCGCGAGGTCCACCAGCTGCGACGCCTCCAGCGCGGCCCGCGCGGCCGGGAAGAACAGCTCCTCCTCCAGCGCGGCCATCCGGTGGATTGCGCGGCACAAGGCCTCGGCGACCTCCTGCATCGCCGGCTCGCCGCACATGTGGCGCGCGAAGCGCCGGCACTCGTCGGCCAGGGCGCGGGTCTGTTCGTGGCCCAGCGACAGCATGTCGAGCGCATCGGCGCAGGGGCTGTCGCAGGGAGAGACTGAAACGGCGGCAGTGGACATGGCGAGGGACTCGACGTCGAGCCGGTTGGAGGAATGGAATCGGGTCGCGGCCGGCCCGTGCTTGCACATGACGTGGCAAGGGGTGTGCCGGTGCGCTTGCGGCAACGTTTACGCTCGTATAGCCTCGACTCGGCGGGCCTGTCGAGTTCGCCCCGCGGGACCGCTCCCACCGTCGGGCTCACCATTTGCCGCAGGCGCGATCAACGGTCCGCTGCGGACCCACAGGATAAAAAAGATGACGGGATCCGATCGCTCCTTCCGCACCTTGCTCGCGCACGCCTCCGAATGGGCCCACGAGCACCTGTGGAATACCGGAGCGGGAAGCGAGCACGAAGAGGAGGAGCCGCTGCGCGCCGCGCTGTTCAGCAGCGACCAGATGGTGGCGCACGGCAAGCTGCTGGCGGGCCGGCATCGCCTCGCGCAGCAACACCGCCCCGATCGCCTGCTGGCACGGCTCGCGTCCAACGAGCGCGTGCTGGAGAACGTCGCGCGCCAGCTGCGCCAGGCCGTCGCGAAGGACAGGCCGGTGACGCCGGCGTCCGAATGGCTGCTGGACAACATGTACCTGATCGACGAGGAGATCCGCACGGCGCGGCGTCACCTCCCGCATGGCTACAGCCAGGAGCTGCCGCGGCTCGCCGAGCCCTCGCCCACCACCGACGGCACGACGCCGCGCGTCTACGACCTCGCGCTGGAGGCCATCGCCCACGCCGACGGCCGCCTGAGCCGCGGCACGCTGAGCCGCTTCGTCGCCGCCTACCAGAGCGGCCAGCCGCTCAAGCTCGGCGAGCTGTGGGCGTTCCCGATCATGCTGCGCCTCGCGCTGATCGAGAACCTGCGCCGCGTGGCGGTGCGCGTGGCCACGGCGCTGGACGAGCGCGACCTGGCAGAGACCTGGGCCTCGCGCATGCTGCAGGCCGCCGAGGAGCGTCCGAGCGACCTGATCCTCGTCATCGCCGACATGGCGCGCTCCAACCCGACGATGAGCAGCGCCTTCGTCGCCGAGTTCGCCCGCCGGCTGCAGGGCCAGGGCGCCGCGCTGGCGCTGCCGCTCACGTGGATGGAGCAGCGGCTGTCGGACGCCAGCGAGACCATCGAGCACCTGGTTCATCTCGAGAGCCAGAAGCAGGCCGCCAGCCAGGTCTCCGTGTCCAACAGCATCGGCAGCCTGCGCCTGCTGGGCGCGACGCACTGGCCCGAGTTCGTCGAGACGCTCAGCAGCGTCGAGCAGATCCTGCGCGGCGACCCGCTGGGCATCTACGGGCGCATGGACTTCGGCACGCGCGACACCTACCGCCACGCGGTCGAGAGCGTGGCGCGCGCGTCCGGCGGCGACGAGCCCGCGGTGGCGCGCAAGGCGATCGAGCTCGCGGCCGCGGCGTCCGAGCGACTGGGCACCGCCGCGCGCGAGAACGGCGAGGACGACCGCGAGGCGCATGTGGGCTACTGGCTGATCGCCAACGGCCGCCCTGCCCTCGAATCGGCGATGAACGCGCGCCGCACCGGCTTCCTCGACCGCGCCGGCCACTCGCCGCTGCCGGCCTACATCGGCGGCATCTTCATGTTCGCGATGCTGATGTCGCTGGGCCCGATCCGCCAGGCGGCGCACGAGCTCGACCTGCAGGTGTGGTCGCCCAAGGGCCTCGTGCTGCTGTTGCTGCTGATGCTGGGGACGAGCCAGCTGGCGCTGTCGCTGGTGAACTGGATCGTCACGCTGAGCGTCACGCCCGAGGCGTTGCCGCGCCTGGACTACTCGCTGGGCATCGACCCGCGCTCGCGCACGCTGGTCGCGGTGCCCACGCTGCTGGGCAAGCATGCCGACGTCGACACGCTGGTCGACGCCCTCGAGGTGCGCTTCCTCGCCAATCGCGATCCGCACCTGCAGTTCGCGCTGTTGACCGACCTGCGCGACGCCAAGCAGGAGACGATGCCCGAGGACGACGACCTCGTCGACTACGCCGAGTTGCGCATCACGGCATTGAACAAGCGCTACGCGGAACCCGACGGCAACCAGCAGCGGCCCGCGCCCTTCCTGCTGCTGCATCGCCCGCGCCGCTGGAACGCCACCGAGAACGCCTGGATGGGCTGGGAACGCAAGCGCGGCAAGCTGGCCGACCTCAACGCGCTGCTGCGCGGCCGGCCCGATGCCGAGAAGGCGTTCGCGCGCATCGTCGGCGACACGCTGTCGCTGCAGGACGTGCGCTACGTCGTCACGCTCGACTCCGACACCCAGCTGCCGCGCGAATCGGCCTGCGAGATGGTGTCGGCGATGGCGCATCCGCTCAACCGCCCGCGCTTCGGCGCCGGCGTGAAGAAGGACGTGGTCGTCGAGGGCTACGGCATCCTGCAGCCGCGCGTCGGCCTGAACCTGCCCAGCGTCGGCCGCTCGGGCTATGCCCGCATGTTCGGCGGCGAGCCGGGCATCGACCCGTACACGCGCGCCGTGTCGGACGTCTATCAGGACCTGCTGGGCGAAGGCTCGTTCGTCGGCAAGGGCATCTACGACGTCGACGCCTTCGAGCGCGCGACGCACGACAGCATGCCGGAGAACCGCGTCCTCAGCCACGACCTGATCGAGGGCTGCTTCGCGCGCTCGGGGCTGCTGTCCGACGTGCAACTGCTGGAGGACACGCCCTCGCGCTACAGCGCCGACATGGCACGCCGCCACCGCTGGGTGCGCGGCGACTGGCAGCTGATCGGCTTCCTGCGCCGGCGCGTGCACGCGCTGCCGGGCGCGCCCCGCAATCCGCTGTCGGCGCTGTCGAAGTGGAAGCTGTTCGACAACCTGCGCCGCAGCCTCGTCCCCGCGGCACTGATCGCGCTGGCCGTGCTCGGATGGGCGCGGCTGCCCGAGCCGTTCATGTGGACGCTGCGCATCATCGTGATCGTCGGCATCGTGCCGTTCGCCGCGCACGTGATGGGCCTGGCGCGCGCGCCGATCAACTGGGTCAACGCGACGCCGTCGCCGCGCCGCCTGCTGCCGATCGCGCTGCAGCTGGTGCAGCTGGTGCATACGCTGGCCTGCCTGCCCACCGAGGCCGTCGCGACGCTGGACGCCATCGGCCGCACGATCTGGCGCATGGTGCGCGGGCGCCGGCTGCTCGAATGGACGGCGTCGGCCGACATCCGCCTGGGCCATGCGCCCGGCACGATGGACGCGCTGCGCGACAACATCCGCGCGCTGTGGGCCGGCCCGACCGCCGCGATCCTGATCACCGCCCTGCTCGCCGACCTGCGCCCATGGGCCATCGCCGCGGCCGCGCCCTTGCTGCTGCTGTGGTTCTTCTCGCCGCTGATCGTCTGGCTGGCCGATCGTCCGCTGCCGCAGCCGCGCAGCGAGCTGAGCGCCGTGCAGCGCAAGTTCCTGCGCCTCGTCGCGCGCCGCACGTGGGCGTTCTTCGAGAACTTCGTCGGCTCCGAGGACAACCACCTGCCGCCCGACAACGTGCAGCTGCACCCGGTGGCGCGCGTCGCGCACCGCACGTCACCCACCAACATCGGCTTCTCGCTGCTGGCCAACCTGACGGCGCGCGACTCGGGCTTCATCACGCTCGACCAGATGCTCACGCGCATCGCCGCCACCGTCACCACGATGGAGCAGCTGGAGCGCCATCGCGGCCACTTCTACAACTGGTACGACACGCAGTCGCTGCTGCCGCTGGCGCCGCGCTACATCTCCACCGTCGACTCGGGCAACCTCGTCGCGCAGCTGATGACGCTGCGCATGGCACTGCTCGCGCTGCCGTCGGAGGCACCGTTCTCGCCACAGTGGTGCGTGGGCGTGGCCGACGTGCTCGGCCTCGTGCGCGAGAGCCTGCCCGCCGGCACGCACCTGCCCGTGCTCGATCGCGCGGACAAGCTCGTCGCGGCCGCCTGCGCAGAGATGCCGCGCTCCGCGGCGAAGCTGCAGGCGGTGCTGGAATCGTTCGAGAGCATGTCGCGCGAGGTGCTGGCCGCCGTCGAGGCGGCGTTGTCCGGCGAGGCGCGCCGCGGCGATGCCGACGAGGACACCGGCGAGGCGCTGCGCTGGGCGCGCTCGCTCGTTGCGCAATGCGAAGCCGGCCGCGACGAGCTCGCCGCGTTCGGCGGCCTGGCGTTGCCGCTGGCGCCCGACGCCTCACCCGCCGCGCTCGACGCCGCCGCGCTGGCGCCGTTGCCGACCTTGGGCGTGCTGGCGTCGCTGGGCGTCGGCGAGGCGGCCATCTACCTCGATCGCATCGAGGAACTCGCGCGCCGCGTCGACGCGTTGAGCGAGCAGGAGCAGACCTTCCTCTACGACGACCGCCGCCACCTGATGGCGATCGGCTTCAACGTCGACGAGCGTGCGCTCGATGCCGGCCACTACGACCTGCTGGCCTCCGAGGCGCGGCTGGGCATCTTCACGGCGATCGCGCGCGGCCAGCTGCCGCAGGAAAGCTGGTTCGCGCTCGGCCGGCTGCTGACGGCGCACGACGGCAACCCGGTGCTGATGTCGTGGAGCGGCTCGATGTTCGAGTACCTGATGCCGCCGCTGATCATGCCCAACTTCGAGCAGACGCTGCTCGACGAGACCTGCCGCGCCGCCGTGCGGCGCCAGATCGACTACGGCCGCGAGCGCGGCGTGCCCTGGGGCATCTCGGAGTCCGGCTACAACGCCACCGACACCGCGCTCAACTACCAGTACCGCGCGTTCGGCGTGCCGGGCCTGGGCCTCAAGCGCGGCCTCGGCGACGAGCTGGTCATCGCGCCGTACGCGACCGCGATGGCGACGATCGTGGAGCCGGTGGCCGCCACCGCCAACCTGCAGCGCCTCGCCTCGCTGGGCGCGGCCGGCGAGTACGGCTTCTACGAGGCCGTCGACTACACGCCGATGCGCGTGCCGCGCGGCCAGACCAAGGCCGTCGTGCGCTCGTTCATGGCGCACCACCAGGGCATGAGCCTGCTGGCCATCGAGCAGGCGCTGGGCCATTCGCGCATGCAGAAGCACTTCGCGTCCGACCGCAGCGTGCAGGCCACGCTGATGCTGCTGCACGAACGCGTGCCCAAGGACGTCATGCCCATCGTCGCCGAGGCCACGATGGAGCCGTCGGCGCCGCGCTCGGTGTCCGCCACCACCGAGACGCCGCTGCGCCTGTTCACCGACGCGCTCACGCCCACGCCCGAGGTGCAGCTGCTGTCCAACGGCAGCTACCACGTGATGGTGACGCAGGCCGGCGGCGGCTACAGCCGCTACAAGGACATGGCCGTCACGCGCTGGCGCGAGGACGCGACGCGCGACGAATGGGGCAGCTACGCCTACCTGCGCGACGTCGACACAGGCGAATACTGGTCGACCGCCTTCCAGCCCACCGGCCGCAAGGCGACCGACTACCAGGCCATCTTCACCGAGGGCCGCGCCGAGTTCCGCCGCCGCGACGCCGGCATCGACACGCACACCGAGATCGCCGTGTCGCCCGAGGACGCGATCGAGCTGCGCCGCATCCGCATCAAGAACACGACGCGGCGCGTGCGCACGATCGAGGTCACGAGCTACTGCGAGGTCGTGCTGATGACGCCCGCGGCCGACGTGCAGCATCCGGCGTTCGGCAAGCTGTTCGTGCAGACCGAGCTGGTCGACGGCCTGCCCGCCCTGCTGGCCAACCGCCGGCCGCGCGCGGAGAAGGATCCGTCGCCGTGGATGTTCCACCTGATGGCCGTGCACGCGCCACGCGGCGCCGAGGTCTCGCCCGTGACGCACGAGACCGACCGCGCCCGCTTCATCGGCCGCGGCGGCAGCCTGCGCGCACCGGCGGCGATGTTCGGCGGCGAGGCGCTGTCGAACTCGCAGGGCTCGGTGCTCGACCCGGTGGCCGCCAGCCGCTGCGCGATCACGCTGCAGCCTGACCAGACCGTCATCGTCGACCTCGTCATCGGCGTCGGCGACCAGCGCGCCGACTGCCTGACGCTGATCGAGAAATACCGCGACCGGCGCCTGGCCGAACGCGTGTTCGAGCTCGCGTGGACGCACAGCCAGGTGCTGCTGCGCCAGCTCAACGCGAGCGAGGCCGACGCGCAGATGTACGCGCGCCTGGCCGGCGCCGTGCTGTTCAGCCAGGGCGCGCTGCGGGCCGATCCGTCCATCATCCGGCAGAACCGGCGCGGCCAGTCGGGCCTGTGGGGCTACGCGATCTCGGGCGATCTGCCGATCGTGCTGGTGCAGATCTCGGACGTCGCCAACCTCGAGCTGGTGCGCCAGCTCGTGATGGCGCACGCGTGGTGGCGCCTGAAGGGCCTGGCCGTCGACCTGGTGATCTGGAACGAGGAGCGCGACGTCTATCGCCAGCGCCTGCACGAACAGGTGATGGGCCTGATCGCCGCGGGCGTCGAGGCGCACGTGGTCGATCGGCCGGGCGGCATCTTCGTGCGCCACGCCGACCAGATCCCGCAGGAAGACCGCATCCTGCTGCTGTCGGTCGCGCGCGCCGTGCTGAGCGACCGCCAGGGCTCGCTGGCCGAGCAGCTGAACCGCCGCCTGCGCACCGAGCGCCGCACCGCGCCCAAGGGCCAGCTGCGCCAGGGCCCGGGCCCCGAGCGCCGCCTCGCGCCGTTCGTGCCGACGCGCAGCGTGCGTCCCGAAACCTCGATCCCGCAGCAACGCGTCCCCACCGGCGACCTCACGCTGTTCAACGGCTACGGCGGCTACGGCAAGGACGGCCACGAGTACGTCATCGCGCCGCCGTCGGGCGTGCGCACGCCCGCGCCCTGGGCCAACGTGATCGCCAATCCGGACTTCGGCACGGTGATCTCCGAGTCCGGCGCGGCCTACACCTGGGCCGAGAACGCGCATGAGTGGCGCCTGACGCCGTGGCACAACGACCCCGTGTCCGACCCGAGCGGCGAGACGTTCTACCTGCGCGACGAGGAGACCGGCGTCGCCTGGATGCCCAGCGGCGTCGCGCTGAACCCGGATGGCACGCCGGGCCGCGCGGCCGTCGCTCGCCACGGCTTCGGCTACAGCAGCTTCGAGCAGAACGCGCAAGGCGTCCGCAGCGAGCTGAAGGTGTTCTGCGCGATCGATGCGCCGATCAAGTTCTCGATGCTGACGATACGCAACGACTCCGACCGCGCGCGCCGCATCAGCATCACCGGCTACGTCGAATGGGTGCTGGGCAGCCTGCGGCCGGCGACCGCGCCGCACATCGTCACCGACCACGTCGACGACGGCCCCGCCTTCGCGCGCAACCCGTACAGCGGCGACCACGCCGACTACATGGGCTTCTTCGACGTCGACCCCGAGCACCAGCTCGCCGGCAGCATGACCTGCGACCGCACCGAGTTCGTCGGCCGCAACGGCAACCTGCTCGAGCCGATGGCGCTGCGGCGTGCGGGGCTGTCCGGCCGCACCGGCGCGGCGCTCGATCCGTGCGCCGCGTTCCAGGTGCCGGTCGATCTCGCCGAGGGCGAGTCGCGCACGGTGGTGTTCCGCCTGGGCATGGGCAAGAACCATGGCGACTCCGAGCGCATCGCGCTGAAGTACCGCAGCGACGCCGTCGCGCAGGCCGAGCTCGAGCGCGTCGTCGCTCACTGGACGAAGACGCTGGGCGCGGTGCAGGTGCGCACGCCCGATGCCGCGCTCAACGCGCTGGCCAACGGCTGGCTCGTCTACCAGACGATCGCCTGCCGCCTGTGGGCGCGCAGCGGCTACTACCAGTCCGGCGGCGCGTTCGGCTTCCGCGACCAGTTGCAGGACGCGATGGCGCTCGTGCACGCGCGGCCCGAGTTGCTGCGCGCGCAGCTGCTGCTGGCTGCCAGCCGGCAGTTCGAGGAAGGCGACGTGCAGCACTGGTGGCATCCGCCGCAGGGCCGCGGCGTCCGCACGCACATCAGCGACGACTACCTGTGGCTGCCGATGGCGCTGTGCCGCTACGTCGAGGCCACGGGTGACGTCGCGATACTGGACGAGCAGGTCACGTTCATCGAGGGCCGGCCGCTGGCGGATGCCGACGAGTCCTACTTCGACATGCCCAACGTCTCGCATCGCACCGCCTCGCTCTACGAGCACGCGGCGCTGGCGGTCAAGCACGGCCTGCGCCTCGGCTCGCACGGCCTGCCGCTGATGGGCGGCGGCGACTGGAACGATGGCATGAACCTGATCGGCGAGCACGGCAAGGGAGAGAGCGTGTGGATGGCGTTCTTCGTCTGCGAGGTGCTGCGCGAGTTCGCCAAGCTCGCCCGCATCCACCAGGACGACGCCTTCGCGCAGAGCTGCGGCGAGGCGCGCGACAAGCTGGCCGTCTCCATCGAGGCCAACGCCTGGGACGGCGACTGGTATCGCCGCGCCTACTTCGACGACGGCACGCCGCTGGGCACGGCCACCGGCGTCGAATGCCAGATCGACTCGATCGCGCAGAGCTGGTCGGTGCTCTCGGGCATCGCGCCGCGCGACAAGGCGAAGAAGGCGCTCGACTCGCTGGCCGCGCGGCTGGTCAATCCGCAGCAGCGCATCGTCAAGCTGCTAGACCCGCCGTTCAACGGCAAGGGCCCGAACCCCGGATACATCAGCGGGTATGTTCCGGGGGTGCGCGAAAACGGCGGCCAGTACACGCACGGCGCGATCTGGGCGGCGATGGCCTTCGCGGCCAGCGGCGATGCACGCCGATCGTGGGACGTCGTCGACATGATCAACCCGGTCAACCACTCGCGCACGCCGGCGGAGGTGGCCGTCTACAAGGTCGAGCCCTACGTGATGGCGGCCGACGTCTACAGCGTGGCGCCGCACACGGGCCGCGGCGGCTGGAGCTGGTACACGGGCTCGGCCGGCTGGATGTACCGGCTGCTGGTCGAGGCGGTGCTGGGGCTGCGGCTCGAGGTGGTCGACGGCCACGCGTCGCTGCTGCTCGATCCGCGCATCCCGCCGCACTGGACCAGCTTCGAGGTCGACTACGTCCACAAGACGACGTTCTTCCGCCTGCAGTTCGACCGCAGCGGCCACGAGAAGGAACCGCAGGTCACGCTCGACGGCCGCGCGCTGGGCACCAGCCGGCTGCCGCTGTACGACGACGGGCGCCAGCACAGCGTGCAGATCGCCTTGCCGTCGATGACGCCGGTGCCGACGGGCGAGTCGAGCGAGCTGTTGTTGTGAGCGGTCAGAATCCGGCATCGACAAGTTCGCGATCAAGCAGCGCACGGCTGCACCCATCGTCCCGCCCGCCGGCTTCCACATCGCGTTCGCGGCGCCCGACCACGCCGCCATCCACCGTTTTCACGAAGCGGCACTGGCCAACGGCGGCATCGACAACGGCGCGCCCGGCCCGCGGCCGCACTACGGGCCGAACTACTACGCCGCGTTCGTCATCGACCCGGACGGCTACCACGTCGAGGCCGTGCTGAACGCGCCGGCGGCCTGATACGAAAAATCCCGGCACGCGGCCGGGATTCTTCGGAAGACGAGGGCCGCTTACGAGCGGTCGATCGCGTTCTTGACCTTTTCCTTGGCATCGCCCAGGCCAGCCTGGGTCTTGCCCTTGGCCTGGTCCACCAGGCCCTCGCCCTGCAGCTTCTTGTTGCCCACCAGCTTGCCGGCGGCTTCCTTGATGTCGCCCTTGGCCTCGGTCGCGCGGCCTTGCACTTGGTCCTTGTTCATCACGAACTCCTGGGGTTGATTGCGGATCCGTTCGATCCGTTGATCATGAAACGGCAAGGGCTGTGCCCAATGCCCTGGCCCGGGAAATGCGAACCGGGTCGCGGCAGACACGGAAACGGCGCCCGGGCCGCATCGCTGCGGCTCGAGGCGCCGTTGCAGGTCGGACGACTTCAGTGAAAGAAGAAGTACAGGATGACCAGTACGAAGACCGGAACGCCCAACAGCCAACCGACGAGATACTTGCCCATGATGATGTCTCCTGGAATGTTGCGGCGACGAATCGCCTGATCCGGTCGACGCTCTTGGCGAGGCGCGTTCCGGGATGGGGAAGGCCGACGCAGGCGCCGGCCGCGTGAAGGATCAGCTGCGGATCAACGCGCCGTTGGCGTCGCGCCACGAGTTCTCGAACGCGAGCGCATCGTCGGCGTTGCGCGGACGCACGCCCATCAGGATGCCGCCGTCGCGGATGCCCGATTCGTATTCGGAGATGCGTTCTTCGGGGATGCCCCAGCCGATCAGCGCGCCCACGAGCCCGCCCGCGGCGCCGCCCGCGCCCGCGCCCGCGAGGGCCGCGGCGATGGGGCCGGCGATGACCAGGCCGAGGCCCGGCAGCACGAGGCTGGTGCCCACGGCGGCGACGGCCGCGGCGATCGCGCCGACGGTGCCGCCGATCGCGCCGCCGATGCCCGCGCCCTCGGCGGCCTTGGTACCCAGTTCGGTATTGACGACGGCATCCGGCGCGAAGTGGCGCTGGCGCGTCTCGTCGGACATCACGAGGTTGATGTCGTCGCGGTCGTAGCCGCGCGAGGCGACGGTGGAATAGGCACGTTCGGCGCTGTCCCGGTCGGGGAACAGGCCGGTGACGAGGCGGGGGTCTGCCATGTCGTTCTCCTGAGAAGTTGAAAGTGTCTGCCCGCGACTGCCACACGCCGTTCGCATTTGGCAATCACTGGTCGGATTCGTTTCAACTTCAGCAAGCGAGAGGCCTGCCCTGCGGGGCGATCGTTCAGCCCCGGCCGCGATCGCGAACCGTTCAGCGGCGGATGCGCGCGCCCGTCGCGATGGCCTTGACCAGCGGCACCGTCATCATCAGCGCGGCCGAGCCGGCGAGCGCCATCGGGATGAACGAGTGCGTCCACGCCATCGCGGCGGCGCCGGCGAGGATCGTGGCCTGGCCGGCGAGCCACAGGCGCAGCGGACGGCGATGGGGACGGTTGCGGTTGCTCATGACGGGCGCTTCGTAGGGGCGGCGCGTGGCGCGCCGCGAGGACTCCAGTCTCGCCGCGCCGGCGCCGGCCGATCCGGCGATCAGGCCGCTGTTCACCGCACAGATTGCATCGATCGCCTGGGCGCGGCGATTGCCTCGCACGGGCGATGAACAGCCCCCCGCCCGCCTTCACCCGACGCCTCGTCCCGACGCTGCTGACGTCGACGCCCACCGCCCGCCGCGCGTTCCGCTGCCGTTGCGGACGGCCGATCTTCTTCCGCAACGCGATGTGCCTGGCCTGCAAGACGCCGCTGGGCTACGACCCCGACCTCGTGCTGCTGCGCCCGCTCGCACCGACGCGCGACCCGCAGGTGTTCCGCGCCATGCGCACGCGCGGAGTCGGCATGACGCTGCCTCTGACCGCCTATCGCCGCTGCGCCAACTGGACGTCGCCCGCGCCGTGCAACTGGCTGCTGCCCGACAACGACGACGCGAAGCTGAAGCCGTTCTGCCGTTCGTGCCGCCTCGACCGCACCGTGCCCGACCCGACGGATCGCGACAACGCGGAGCTCTGGCTCAAGGTCGAGGATGCGAAGCGTGCGCTGGTGTCCCAGCTGATCGCGCTGAAGCTGCCCGTCGAGTCCAAGGTCAGCGAGAACGTCGAGCAAGGCGTGATGTTCGACCTGCTGCGCTCGCCGCTCGACGGCCCGCGTGTGATGACGGGCCACGACGACGGCCTGATCACGCTGGACATCGAGGAGGCCGACGACGTCCACCGCGAGACCGTGCGCTCGCAGATGCACGAGCCGTACCGCACGCTGATCGGCCACATGCGCCACGAGATCGGCCACTACTACTGGCAGCGCCTGGTGCGCGGCACGGAGTGGGAGGACCCCTGCCGCACGATCTTCGGCGACGACCGCCTCGACTACGGTCAGGCGCTGCAGGACTACTACGCCGCCGGCGCCCCGTTCGACTGGAAGGACCGCCACGTCAGCGCCTATGCCTCGGCCCATCCGTACGAGGACTGGGCCGAGACCTGGGCGCACTACCTGCACATGGTCGACTCGCTCGACACGGCGCGCAGCTTCGGCCTGGTCGCGCACCACGACGAGATCCAGTACGAGGCGTTCACGCCGCAGGTGCTGGCGGGCGACGACGCGCTGGCGACGCCGTCATCCGACGATCTCGCCTTCCTGACGGTGGTCAACGGCTGGATCGAGCTGACCGGCGCGCTCAACGAGGTGACGCGCAGCATGGGCGAGCCCGACTTCTACCCGTTCGTGCTGTCCAAGCCGGCCGTGCGCAAGCTGCACTTCATTCACAAGGTGGTGAAGAACGCGGCCGGCGGCTTGGCGCGCGGTGGTTCGCCGACCGGGGACGGCGGCGTCGCGCTCGGCGATGGATCGTCGACCGGCGCGGGCGGCGGCGCCATCGGCGGCGGCTCGGGCGGTGCCGGCGGCGCGGACGGCGGCAAGCCGGTGTCGGGCGGCACCGGCACGCTGCCGCCGGCGTCGGAGGTGGTGGAGTCGCCGCTCCTCGCTTGAGCGTGCGCTGGGCGCTGCATGGGCCTTGCGGCATGACATTTCTCCCGGTCGCGTCGGCACCCCGGAACAGGCGCCCTCGTCCTCGAGGCGGCAACGTCCATGCCCGATGGCTCAGGCCGCGCGCGTGGATGCGAAGCTGCCGGGCACGCGGGCGACCGCGCCGCTGCGCACGGCCTGCGCCGCGTCGAGCGCGTCGCGCACGTCCTGCATCGCGAACGGCTTGACGAGATAGCGATCGAAGCCCGCCTCGGCCGCGCGCGCCCTGTCCTCGGCCCCGCCGCGGCCCGTGACGGCCACCAGAAGCACGTCCTGCGTGTTGCCCTGCGCGCGCACGCGTCGCACGGTCTCGACGCCGTCGAGCGAGGGCATGCCGATGTCGACGAATGCGATGTCCGGCGGCGACTCGACGATGGACGCCACCGCCGCCAGCCCGTCGTGCACGACCTCCACGCGATGGCCCAGCAGCTCGAGCATCGTGCCGAAGCTGTGCGAGAAGTCGACGTTGTCGTCGGCCAGCAGCACCGCCAGCGCGGGCTCGCCGTTGACGGCCGGCGCCGCGGCCACGCTCGCGGGCGAGGCCTCGGCGACCGCGCCCGCATCGACCGGCAGGGTCAGCGTGAAGCGCGCGCGCCGCGCGCCCGGCGGACGCCGGCCCTGCAGGCGGCCGCCGTGCAAGGCCGCGAGCTGCGACGCCAGCGCGACGCCCAGGCCCAGCGCGGCGACGTCGACGTCCTCGAGCGTCGGCGGCGCGTCGCCGGCGGACTCGTCGAGGTCGGCGGCGCTCGCGATCGTCAGCGCGAGCACCGGGCCCTCGGTGCTGGCGTCGATGCGGATCGCGCTCCCGCGTTCGGTGTGGCGCACGATGTCGTCGACAAGGTGGCCGACCGCTTGCGCGATGCGCTGGGCGTCGCCGCGCAGGCGCGGCAGCGACGCGGCGCCGAGTTGCAGCGTCAACTCCTGCGCCTGCAGCGTCGGCTCCAGCCGGTCGGCCAGGCCGCGCAGCACGGCACCGGGATCGAACGATGCCTGCTGCAGCGTCGCGTGGTCGCCGGACAGCCGCGCGAGATCCGACAGCTCGTCGGCGATGCGCATCAGGTGGCCCACCTGGCGCTCCATGATGCCGCGCGTGCGCAGCCGGCCGGCGGGGTCGTTGTCGGTGAGGCGCAGCAGCTCGATGCCGTTGGACAGCGGCGCCAGCGGATTGCGCAGGTCGTGCGCGAGGCCGGCCAGGAACGCGTGGCGCTGGCGATGCGTCGCCTCGGCGTCGCGGATCGCGGTGTCGCGCTCGGCGCGCACCGCCCCCAGCGCCGCCTGCGCATCGGCCAGCGCGGTCTGCACGCGCTGCAGTTCGTCGTCGATCGAAGACATCCGTAACGCCTCCTGGCGAGCCTTGGCGATCGTCTCGACATCCCGATCGCGCTGATCCCGCAGTTCCGCGATGTGCGCCGACGCCGAGCGCAGACGCGCCGCGAGAAACACGACGAAGGCCGCCAGGGCCACGCAGAGCAGGATGAGGATCGGGATGACGGACTCTCGACGGAACAGCGCCGCCGGCAACGAACCTGGACGTTCGTTCGCGGGCGACGCGCTGGCCCCGACCTTGCGGCCGGGGCACGGGAATCAACAGCGGCGGCGGCTCAGGACGGCGCGTGGCGGCGGCGCCGCTCGACGGCCTCGATCTTGAGCAACTGGCGATACTTCGTGACCGTGCGGCGGGCCACCTGCAGGCCTTGCGTGGCGAGCTGGCGCGCGATCTCGGCATCGGACAGCGGCGCCGTCGGCGCCTCGGCCTCGATGATGTCCTTGATCAGGCCGCGGATCGCGGTGCCCGAGCAGGCGCCGCCGCTCGCGGTGGTCATCGCGCGCGAGAAGAAGTACTTCAGCTCGAACACGCCGATCGGCGTGGCCATGTACTTGTTGTTCGTCACGCGCGACACGGTCGACTCGTGCAGGCCCAGCTCGTCGGCGATCTCGCGCAGGCCCAGCGGCTTCATCGCCATCGCGCCGAATTCGAGGAAATGCTTCTGGCGCGACACGATGGCCTCGGCCACGCTGAGGATGGTCGAGAAGCGCTGCTCCACGTTGCGCATCGTCCACTTGGCTTCCTGCAGGTGCGTGGCCATCTCGGCGTTCTGGGTGCCGCGCTTGTGGCGCTGGAACAGTTCCGCGTAGACCTGGTTCAGCCGCACCTTCGGGATGATGGCCGGGTTCAGCTGCACGTTCCACTGGCCGCGCACCTTGCGCACGATGACGTCGGGGATCACGTACTGCAGCTGCGTCGAGCCGAAGCGCCAGCCCGGCCGCGGGTCGAGGCGGCGGATGCGGTCGCAGACGGCCTCGATCTCGGCCGGCGTGCGGCCGAGGGCGCGCGCCATCGTGCTGACGTCCTTCGCGGCGAGGCAGTTCAGGTGCTCGCTGATGATGTGCTGCGCGAGCCCGCGGGTGTTCTCGTCGTCGATCGAGGACAGCTGCGCCAGCAGGCACTCCGAGACGCTGCGCGCCGCGACACCCGCGGGCTCCAGCGCCTGCACGCGCTTCAACGCGATCTGCATCTCTTCCATCGTCGCGGCCGGGTCGAGGTCGGCGACCTCGATCATCTCCTGCAGGTCGGTGCGCAGGTACCCGTCGTCGTCCAGCGATTCGACGATCACCTTGGCCAGCACGAGATCGCGCAGCGTCAGCGGCAGCACGGCGAGCTGGCCGTGCAGGTGCGTGGCGAGCGAGGTCGGGACGGCCATCATGTCGAGGGCGCTGGTCTCGTCGTCGTCGGCGCGCTTGCCCGAGCCGAGGCCGTCGGCCTGCCACATGTCGCGGTCGCCTTCGCCGGGCAGGTCGCCCTCGGGGGCGGCCATCGTCTCGGCGGCGGCCTCCTGGGCTTCGCGCGCTTCCTGCGCCTCGGCGGCCTGTTCGGGCGACAGGCCTTCGTCGCCTTGATCGTCGGGGTTGCCGTCCTCTTCCAGGAACGGGTTCTTGCCCAGGGCGTCGTGGACTTGCTGGGCGAATTCGAGCGAGGAGAGCTGCAACAGGCGCACGGCGTGTTGCAGGCGGGGGGACAGCGTCTGTGTCTGGCGCTGTTCGGTGCGGAAGTCCATCGAACCCATTGGTTCCTCCTGAGCGTAGGGGCCCGCGTCGCCGGCAAGAGTTGCCGGATTCGCGTTCATGCCTCAGTGGATTGCAACGCCCGTGCCAGAAATCATCCCCAAGGGTAAACCCGCCACCCTCCACGTTTGAGTGCTCTCAAATGAGGCAATCCAACGCTTTTATGCAGATCAATTGAACGTTCTGACGCTCAATGCTTCATGCATTTGAATAATCGGTGGAGGGCAACCCGGATTTCAGCGCCACCGGGCCCCAGAATTGCTGCAACGCCGGAACCTCGTCCCGCGCGCCCGCGGCGACTCAGCGCCGTGGCTGATCGGGCCCGCGCTCGGGCGCGACCTTCTGGTTGTAGACCTGGTCCATCAGCGGCCCCTTGTCGGTGTCGGCGGTGCCGTCGGTGGCGTTGTCGTAGGCCTTGCGGCCGACATCCTCGTGCTGCGGCGTCGCGCTCGCCTGGCTGCGGCTGGACTCGTCCTGCTCGTGCGGCAGCGCGGGCTCGCGCGCACGATCGCGCGATGCGGTCGTCGCGGCCTGCGGGGTCGCATCGAGCGACGCGGGATGGCGGACGGGGTAGACGTGTTTCATCGGATGTCTTTCGTTGTCGTGGCTCGGATCAGAACGTGTAGCCCAGCGCCAGCGTCAGGTTCTTGACGTTCGAGCGGCCCTGCCCCGCGAACTTGAAGTCGTGCTGCTCCCAGCCGAGCGAGCCGTGCAGGCCGCGCGCGACGTTGACGTCGAGCGCCACGCCGAGGCCCAGGCCGACGCCGCTGGCACGGCCGGTGACTAGGCCCGCGTCGGTCGCGGCGGTGACGTGCGTCACGCCGTAGGTCGGGCCGATCTTGCCTTCGAGTCCGAAGGTCTCGCCGAGCGGCACGCGGCCGACGGCGGCGAGGTTGATGCCGCGCGCGATCACGCTGCCGCCGGCGATGTCGGCCTTGCCGAGGTTCATGGCCGACAATTCGACGCCGACGTTGTCGGTGATCATGTTGCCGGCCGTCAGGCTGTACGACGTCGTGCCGCGCGAGCAGGTCAGCCCTGCCACGTTGCCGCACGACGTGTTGTACGTCGCCTTGCCGACCGACAGGTCGACGAAGCTCTTGCCCGCCTGCGGTCCGGCGTCCCCGATCTCCTTCGCCAGGCTGGACTGCGAAGACTGGGCGCAGGCACCGAACGCGATCCCGAGCGCCGCCATGGCGACTGCGCCATGGGTGAGTGCACGAAAGCTGGAGGTCATTTGGGGTTCCTCGGAGGTCTTGTGAGACTTTGGATGACCTGTTCAGGCAACCACCGTGCCGCTGGCCGGTGCCGCCTCGTAGGACGAACACCGGTTAGCGGACCGTCGCCTCCTACAGCGCAGCTGGGCATGGCCGTTGCCGAACAGGACATCCCCGCCTGCGGCAGTGCGCGTCTCCTCGCGCAGCCGAACCCGGGAAGGAACCGCCCATGTCCGCGCCTGTCTCGCTCCGCCTGTCTCCGCAGGCCAAGCTCGTTCCAGGCAAGGTGCCTGCGTTGATCGCGGCGCACGGCCATGCGCACGCCCTCGTCGCGGGCCTGGCCGAGCCGCTGGTCACCGGCAACCGCGTCGACCTGCTGCAGGACGGCCCCGGCACCTACGCGGCGATGTTCGAGGCGATAGACAACGCGCGCGACCACGTCAATCTCGAGAGCTACATCCTCGAGGCCGAAGGCCCTGGCGAGGAGTTCGCGCGGCGGCTCATCGCGCGGGCCAAGGCCGGCGTGCGCATCAACGTCATCTACGACAGCTTCGGCTCGCTCGGCACGCCGGCGAGCTACTTCGACCACCTGCGCGCCAACGGCGTCAACGTGTGCGAATACAACCCGCTGAGCCGCCTCGGCAACCTGCTGAGCCGCGCGCTGCACCTGCGCGACCATCGCAAGCTGATGGTGGTCGACGGCCGCATCGGCTTCATCGGCGGTGTCAACATCAGCTCGGTGTATTCGGCGGGCTCGTCGCCGCTGGCGTCCATCGGCGGCTCGGGCGGCCACCAGGAGGAGGCCGCGGCGGACAAGCCCGGCTGGCGCGACACGCACGTGCGCGTCGAGGGCCCGATCGTCGCGCAGCTGCAGCGGCTGTTCATGCGGCACTGGAGCAGGCACTCGTCGATCGCGCTGCGCGGCACCCACTACTTTCCGCCGATCGCGCCGGCCGGCAGCCAGCGCGTCGCGCTCGCCGCGTGCGACGCCGGGCGGCGCCGCAATCCGTTCTATCGCGCGCTGCTGTCGGCGCTCGACGCCTCGCAGCACCGCATCTTCCTCACGACGGCCTACCTGGTGCCGACGCGCCGCCTGATGCGCTCGCTGCTGCGCGCCGCGCGGCGCGGCGTCGACGTGCACCTGATGCTGCCCGGCGTCAGCGATTTCTGGGCGCCGCTGCAGGCCGGCCGCTCGCACTACACGCGGCTGCTGCGCGCCGGCATCCACCTGCACGAATTGCACGACACGCTGCTGCACGCGAAGACCTGCGTCATCGACGGGCTGTGGACGACGGTGGGGTCGAGCAACCTCGACTGGCGTAGCTTCCTGCACAACGCGGAGGCCAACCTCGTCGTGCTCGACGCGGGGCTCGCGCTGGAGATGGAGCGCGTGTTCATGGACGACGTCGCGCGCGCGAAGGAGATCGTGCGCGCGGAATGGGCGAAGCGCGGCTGGCGCCAGCGCATCGTGGAGACGCTGGCGCGTCGCTTCGAGTTCTTTCTCTGAGCCACCGACCAGCAAGCTTTTCCGATCGCTCGTCGCGGCGCGGACAGGCACACGATCTGCCGTTCAAGGCTACTTCACCGTCAACCTGAAAGGCCCCACCATGGACAACAACCAAGACACCATCGATGTTCTCAACACCCTCATCGAGACCTGCAACGACGGCGAGCGTGGCTTCCGCAACGTGGCCGAACATGTCCATTCCGCCGACCTGAAGACGCTGTTCGCCACGCGCGCGAGCGAGTGCCACCAGGCCTGCGCCGACCTGCGCGCGCAGGTGCTGCAGCTGGGCGGCGATCCCGAGACCGGCGGCAGCGCCAGCGGCGCGCTGCATCGCGGCTGGGTCTCGCTGCTGGGCACGCTCTCGGGCTACAGCGACAAGTCGCTGCTCGAAGCCTGCGAAAAGGGCGAGGACTCGGCGATGGAACGCTATCGCGACGCACTGGACCAGGCGCTGCCCGACAACGTGCGCATGCTGATCGAGCGCCAGTACGAAGGCGTCAAGCGCAACCACGCGCAGGTGCGCTCGCTGCGCGACCAGGCGCGCGCGACGGCGTCCTGAATCGCCGTGCATCCGTGACGGGCCTGGCCCGTCCGCCTGCGCCCGCCTCGTGCGGGCGTTTTCGTTCTGGAGATCCCGGCCTTGATGAAGCCCGCCACCGTGTGGTCGCTCGCCCGCGAGACGATGACCTCGTGGAGCGAGGACTACGCCTCCAGCATGGGCGCCGCCCTCGCCTATTACACGATGTTCTCGATCGCGCCGCTGCTGCTGATCGTGATCTCCGTGGCCGGCCTGTTCTTCGGCGAGCAGGCCGCGCGCGGCGAGATCCTCGACCAGCTCGAAGGCCTGATGGGCATCGACGGCGCCAAGGCCGTGCAGGCCCTGCTCGCGAGCGTCAACCATCCCAGGGCCGGCATCTTCGCGACGCTGTTCGGCTTCGGCGCGCTGGTGATCGGCGCGACGACGGTGATCGGCGAACTGCAGAACGCGCTCGATCGCATCTGGCGCGCGCCGCGCCGGCGCGACGAGGGCAGCGTCGCGAAGTGGCTGCGTTCGCGCCTGCTGTCTCTCGGCATGATCATGGGCATCGGCTTCCTGCTGATGGTGTCGCTGCTGGCGAGCGCGCTGCTGGCCGGCGTGCAGCGCTGGTTCGGGCGCTACGTCGATCTCGGCGCGGCCGCGTCGGCGGTCGACTTCACGCTCAGCTTCGGGTTCATCACCGTCGCGTTCGCGATGATCTACAAGCTGATGCCGCGCGTGCGGGTCGAGTGGCGCGACGTGGGGATCGGCGCGGTCGTGACATCGCTGCTGTTCACCATCGGCAAGATGGCGATCGGCCTGTACATCGGGCGCAGCGCGGTGGCCTCGACCTTCGGCGCGGCCGCGTCGCTGGTGGCGATGGTCGTGTGGGTGTACTGGTCGGCGCAGATCTTCCTGCTGGGCGCGGAGTTCACGTGGGTCTACGCGCGTCGCTGCGGCTCGCTGCGAATCGACAGCCCCACGGTCGCTGGCGCTTCCTGCCCCCGAGGGGCCGGCCGCGAGCGGCCCGGCGAAGCCGGATCCGCCGCTCCCTCGGATTGACACTTGGGAGACTTGAGCGGCAGCGCCGGAGACCGAGACGCTCCGGCCAGCCGCCTGTCGATCTGCAAGCCGTGTAACCGGCTGTCGCGGCGCGCGCGGCCCAGCGCGGCCTTCGGCGCCAGATTTCCCGTTCCGACCGGGAAAAACGCACGTTTGCGGCCGGTGTTCCGCCGAACGGGCCCGGTGGCCGATGTCATGCTTCAGTCATGGACTCGAAACAGCTCTTCATCGAACACCTCGCCGGCGAACTGCAGGCCATGGAGGTGGGTCGCGTGCCCATGAACGCGCTGCGCTACCGCGTGCACGCCAAGATGCTGCGCAAGGCGCTGCTGGGCGCGTCGACGCCGGCGCTGCTGGAACGCCAGGGCGGCGCGCATCCGCAGGTCGTGCATGCGCTGTCCAACCGCTTCTTCGAGGAAACCGGCCACCTGCTGCAACCCAACGCGACGGCTCACAAGGCGCGCTCGCTGCTGGAGCGCACGCTGGCGACCTGCCGCCAGGCGCGTCAGAAGTAGTCCGACCGCTCTACGCCGAGGAGCCGCCGTGGCCGCCAGAATCGCTTCCGCCCTGGCGTTCTTCGCCCTGCTCCTCGCGTCGCACGCCGCGCCCGCGGCCGCCGACCTCACCGACACCGAACGCCGCTGGCTCGCCGGCGCCACGCCGCCGGTGGCCTGGGCGCTCAAGCAGGGCCTGCCGATCGACATCGTCGTGCTGCCGCAGGCTGAAGCCGGCGCCGCGCCGATCGCGATGGGCTACGACGAAGGACGCTGCAAGCTGGTCTTCGCGATGCGCGGCAACCCGGCCGCCGAATCGACGCTGGCCGCGATCCCCGCGCCGCTGCTGCAGGCCACGCTCGAGGCGATGACCGCCCACGAGATCGGCCATTGCCAACGCCACCGCAGCGGCACCTTCGACAGCCTGCCCTCAGGCCTGGCCGACAAGCCCGACGCCATCGAGACGCGCCAGCCCACCGCCGAACTGCAGGCGATGGCGCGCGAGATGCGCATCACGCGCCGCGAGGAGGCCTTCGCCGATCTCGTGGGCCTGGCGTGGACGCACGCGCACCACGCCGACCAGTACGCGCAGGTGCTCGCCTGGTTCGACGAGGCGCGCTCCGACGAGACGCCGCGCGGCTTCCACGACACGCGCCACTGGCTCGCGCTGGCGCACGCGCCCGACGCGTTCGCCGAGACGGCGAGCCCGTTCGACCAGGCGCTGACGATGTGGCAGCGCGGCCTGCTCGACGACTGACGTCAACGGGCGGTCGACACCAGCGACACCGTCATCGCGCGCGCCGCGTTCTCCTGTGCGTAGAGCGCGTTGACGGGCGCGACCTCGGCCGGCGCCGACACCTGCGCCGCGACCACGTCGCCGTTGAACAGCGCGATGCAGCGGCCACGCTGGTCGGCGGGCTGCTGGGCCTCGCACTGCGCCTCGGCCACCGCGTGCGATCGCTGCGTGGCGTGCTGCAACTCGCTGCGGTCGACGTCCTGCTCCAGCACCATGACGAACATCGCGAGCACGAAGGCCGACAGCGCCAGCAGTCCGCCGAGCAGCCATTGTTCGGGCGTGAATTCGAAGCGCCGAGCCATGGCCTGCGGCGCGAGCCGGCCGGATTGCCAGACGGTGACGGTACCTGAATGCGTGCTCATGATGTCGTGCTCCGTGGCGCGGCAGGAGGCCGCGCGTTTGCAGCTTCATGGCAAGGCAGGCTCCCGCGCGGGTCGCCAGCGGCCCGTACGGCCGGGCAAGGTAAATTCGCGGTCTCGACAACCGAAAGGACCGGATGGATTCGACGATCGCCGCCGTGCTGCTGCTGGACGGCATCGGCAACGGCGCCGTGTACGCCTTGCTGGGCATGGCCATCGTGCTGGTGTTCGCGGTCACGCGCGTGATCCTGATCCCGCAGGGCGAGTTCGTCGCCTACAGCGCGTTGACGCTGGCGATGCTGCAGCTCGGGCGCGTGCCCGGCACCGTCTGGCTGGCGCTGCTTCTGGCCGCGCTGACCGTGCTGCGCGAGCTGTGGGACGGGCTGCGCACGAAGCGCGCGTGGTCGGCCACGGGCCTCGAGATCTTGCGGCTGTGCGCCCTGCCCGTCGCGGCCGCCGCGGTCACCTACGTCGCGAGCGGGCATGCCTGGCCGCTGGCGTTGCAAGGCGTGCTCACGCTGGTCCTCGTGACCTCGATCGGCCCGCTGGTCTATCGGCTCGCCTACCAGCCGCTGGCCGACGCGTCGGTGCTGCTGCTGCTGATCGTCTCGGTCGGCGTGCACTTCACGCTGGTCGGCCTGGGTCTCGTGTTCTTCGGCGCCGAGGGCTACCGCACGCCGCCGTTCTGGGACGCCAGCTTCGCCATCGGCGCGGTGACGATCTCGGGCCAGACCATCGTGACGGTGCTGACCTCCGCGCTGCTGATGGGCGCGCTGTACCTGTTCTTCGCGCGCACGCTGGCGGGCAAGGCGCTGCGCGCCACCGCCATCAACCGGCTGGGTGCGCGGCTGATGGGCGTGTCGACCGAGCATGCCGGACGCAGCGCGTTCTCGATGGCGGCGTTCATCGGCGCGTTGTCCGGGCTGCTGATCGGTCCGACGACGACGATGATCTACGACGGCGGCTTCCTGATCGGCCTCAAAGGCTTCGTCGCCGCGATCTTCGGCGGCCTGGCCAGCTATCCGCTGGCCGTCGGCGGCGCGTTGCTGGTGGGACTGCTGGACTCGTTCAGCTCGTTCTGGGCCAGCGCCTACAAGGACGTGATCGTGTTCACCGCGATCATCCCGATCCTGCTGCTGCGCTCGCTGACCGACCGCCAACACGATGACGACGAGTGAGCCGGCCGTGACGAAACTCTCCCCCTTCAAGATCGCCGTGGCCGCCGGCATCGTGCTGCTGTTCGCGCTGCCGCTGCTGCCGGTGCCCGAGTTCTGGATCACGCAGCTGGACTACATCGGCCTGTATGCGACGGTGGTGCTGGGCCTCGTCTTGCTGACCGGCGTGGCCGGGCTGACGTCGTTCGGGCAGGCCGCGTTCGTCGGCGTCGGCGCCTACGCCACCGCGTATGTCACCACCGCCTGCGGCGCGTCGCCCTGGCTGGGGCTCTTGTGCGGCATCGTGCTGACGCTGCTCGTCGCGCTGGTCGTCGCCGGCGTCACGCTGCGCATGTCCGGCCACTACCTGCCGCTGGCCACCATCGCGTGGGGGCTGGCGATGTTCTTCCTGGTCGGCAACCTCGACTTCCTCGGCAAGTTCGACGGCCTGCAGGGCATCCCGCCGGTGGCCATCGGCAGCTTCGAGCTGCGCACGGGCCGTTCGTCGTACGTCCTGATCTGGATCGTCGCGCTGCTGGGTGCCGTGGCGCTGCGCCACCTGCTCGATTCGCGCCCCGGCCGCGCGATCCGCGCGCTCAAGGGCGGCACGCTGATGGCCGAGGCGATGGGCATCGCCACGCTGCGCTACAAGGTGCTGGCGTTCGTCATCGCGGCGATCTACGCGTCGCTCTCGGGCTGGCTGTTCGCGCACTACCAGCGCTCGGTCAACCCGTCGCCGTTCGGGCTGCAGATGGGCATCGAGTACCTGTTCATGGCGGTGCTGGGCGGCGTCGGCCTGGTCGGCGGCGCGTTCGTCGGCGCCGCGGCGGTCAAGGTCGCCGAGGATCAGCTGCAGAACTGGCTGCCCGCGCTGCTCAACACCAGCGGGCCGGTCGAACTGGTCGTGTTCGGCATGGTGCTGATCCTGGTGCTGCAGGTGACGCCGGACGGCCTCTGGTCGCTGGTCACTCGGCGCATGCCGGTGCGCCGGCAGCATCCGTCGACCTGGGCCGATGCCGAGCCGTTGCCGAAGGCGGCGCCGCCGGCGCGCGGCGAGACGGTGCTGTCGGTGCAGAAGGCGCGCAAGCAGTTCGGCGGGCTCGTGGCGGTCAACGACGTCAGCTTCGACGTGCGCGCCGGCGAGATCGTCGGCCTGATCGGGCCCAACGGCGCCGGCAAGTCGACGATGTTCAACCTGATCACCGGCGTGCTGCCGCTCACCGCGGGCCGGGTCGACTACCGCGGTGCGCGCGTCAGCGGGCTCACGTCACGCGCGATCGCGCGCAAGGGGATGTCGCGCACCTTCCAGCATGTGCGCATGATCGCCGACATGAGCGTGCTCGAGAACGTCGCCCTCGGCGCGCACAAGCGCGGCGGCGCGGGCGTTCTGCGCGCGATGCTGCGGCTCGATCGCCGCGACGAGCGCCGCCTGCTCGCCGAAGCCTGGAAGCAGCTGGCACGCATCGGCATGAGCGCGCTCGCCAACGAGCCGGCCGGCAACCTCGCGCTCGGCCAGCAACGCCTGATGGAGATCGCCCGCGCGCTGTGCACCGACCCCGCGCTGCTGCTGCTCGACGAGCCCGCCGCCGGCCTGCGCCTGAAGGAGAAGCAGGCGCTGGGCGAAGTGCTGTCGCAGCTGCGCGCCGAAGGCATGAGCCTGCTGCTGGTGGAGCACGACATGGACTTCGTGATGACGCTGACCGATCGCATCGTGGTCGTCGAGTTCGGCACCAAGCTGACCGAGGGCACGCCGGACGTCGTGCGCGAGGATCCCGCGGTGCGCGCGGCCTATCTCGGAGTGGAGCACTGATGACGACCACGCCACTCCTGAAGGTCGACGGACTGCACGCCGGCTACGGCCGCGCCGAGGTCCTGTCCGGCATTTCCATCGAAGCCAGGGCCGGCAGCGTCGTCGCCGTCGTCGGCCCCAACGGCGCCGGCAAGAGCACCTTGCTCAACGCGTTGATGGGCGTGCTGCCGTCGCGCGGCACGCTGACGTTCGACGGCGAAGCCATGCAGCGCCTGTCGCTCGAACAGCGCGTGCAACGCGGCATCGCGCTGGTGCCCGAGACGCGCGCGCTGTTCGCGACGATGCCCGTCGTCGACAACCTCGTGCTGGGCGGCTATCGCCAGCGCCGCACGCCGCGCGCCGAGCAGGCCGCGCGTCTGGACGAGATCTACCGGCTGTTCCCGCGCCTGCGCGAGCGCCAGGCGCAGGCCGCCGGCACGCTGTCCGGCGGCGAGCGCCAGATGCTCGCGATCGGCCGCGCGCTGATGGGAAAGCCGCGCCTGCTGATGCTCGACGAGCCCAGCCTCGGGCTCGCGCCGCTGGTCGTCAAGGAGATCTTCCGCATCATCGAGCGGCTGCGCGAGACGGGCGCGACGATCCTGCTGATCGAGCAGAATGCCCGAGCCGCGATGGCGGTGGCCGACCACGCCTACGTGCTCGAGACCGGGGCGATCGCGCTGTCCGGCCCGGCTGCGGAACTTGCCGCGGATCCGCGTGTCGTAGAAACCTACCTCGGCAGGGCCAAGACTTGATCCGGCGACCCGCCGACCCCACCTGCGAAGAACAATGAACGCCAACACGCGCGCCGAAGTCGTCCGGATCTCCTCCTTCGTCCTGGCAGCCGTCGCGCTGATCGGCGTGCTGGAGCTGCACCTGCTCGTGCCCTTGCTGGTCGGGCTGCTGGTGTACCAGCTGGTCGTGTCCATCACGCCGTTCGCTCAGCGCTACTTCAACACCAAGCTCGCGAAGATGCTGGTGGTGGGGCTGTTCGCCGCGGTCGTCGTCGCCGCGATCGCCGGCGCCGTGTTCGGCCTGGTCTCGTTCTTCCGCAGCGACATCGAGAACCTGCCGCGGCTGCTTGGCAAGATCTCGGACATCCTCGACCGCGTGCGCGCCGGCATTCCGCCGTTCATGGCGGCCTACCTGCCCGACGACATCGCCGGCCTGCAGCAGCAGGCGCTCGAGTGGCTGCGCTCGCACGTCACCGAGCTGCAGATGATGGGCGCGCACACGTTGGTGACCTTCGCCGAGACGCTGATCGCGATCGTGATCGGCGTCGTGCTGTCGCTGCGCGAGGTCGATCCCCATTACACGGCCGGGCCGCTGGCCGTCGAACTCACGCGGCGCGCCGAACTTTTCTCCCACGCATTCCGCAACGTCGCGCTGTCGCAGCTGTCGATCTCGCTGCTGAACACCACGTTCACGGCCGTCTACCTCATCATCGGCCTGCACTCGTTCGGCGTGCACCTGCCGCTGACCAAGACGATGATCGCGATCACCTTCATCGTCGGCCTGCTGCCCATCATCGGCAACCTGACCTCCAACACCATCGTCGTCATCGTCAGCCTTGCCCACTCGCCGGCCGTGGCACTGGCCTCGCTGGTGTTCCTCATCGTGATCCACAAGCTCGAATACTTCCTGGGCGCGCGCATCGTCGGCTCGCGCATCAAGTCGCAGATCTGGGAGCTGCTGATCGCGATGATGGCGATGGAGGCGCTGTTCGGCGTCCCCGGTCTCGTGGCCGCGCCGATCTACTACGCCTACCTCAAGAGCGAGCTGCTGGACGCCAAGCTGATCTGAGCGCGAGCCAACGGCGCGCGAGCGCCTGCCCGCCGGGCGTCGATCGCGCGAACTGGGTGGATGTTGCGGTGCATCACATATTTCCAGGCCGCGCAGAGTCGTGCACACTCTCGCCAATGAGGGTTTTCCCGCCCTCCTCGACCTGAAAGACCCGAGCTGGTGAGCGAAAAGAAGATCGAGTTCTACAAGGGCCCGGCCGGCGGCTGGGCAGCCCTGAAGAGCGTCAGCAAGGCCCTGCTGGCCCAGGACATCGCCGTCAAGGGCGCCAGGACGCTGCTGTCGGCCAACCAGCCCGACGGCTTCGACTGCCCCGGCTGCGCCTGGCCCGACCGCAACCACGCCTCGACCTTCGAGTTCTGCGAGAACGGCGCCAAGGCCGTCGCGGCCGAGGCGACGGCGCGGCGCGTCACGCGCGAGTTCTTCGCCCAGCACACCGTCACCGAGCTGGCCGGCAAGAGCGACTTCTTCCTCGAGGACCAGGGCCGCCTGACCGAGCCGATGGTCTACGACCGAACGAGCGACAGGTACGTCCCGATCGAATGGGACACCGCGTTCGAGATGATCGCCGGCCACCTCAACGCCCTGCCCGACCCGAACCAGGCGATGTTCTACACGTCGGGCCGCGCCAGCAACGAGGCCGCGTTCCTGTACCAGCTGTTCGTGCGCCAGTACGGCACCAACAACTTCCCCGACTGCTCCAACATGTGCCACGAGCCCAGCGGCTCGGCGATGCGCCCGCAGATCGGCGTCGGCAAGGGCACGGTCACGCTGGACGACTTCGAGCAGGCCGACGCGATCTTCATCTTCGGCCAGAACCCGGGCACCAACCATCCGCGCATGCTGGGCGAGCTGCGCGCGGCCGCCAGGCGCGGCGCGAAGATCGTCAGCTTCAACCCGCTGCGCGAGCGCGGGCTGGAGCGCTTCGCCGATCCGCAGGCCAAGTTCGAGATGGCCACGATGGGCTCGACGCAGATCAGCTCGCACTACTTCCAGCTGCGCGTCGGCGGCGACTTCGCGCTGCTCAAGGGCGTGATGAAGCACGTCGTCGAGCAGGAGGACATCCGCGGCGGCGTGCTCGACCGCGTGTTCATCGCCGAACACACCGTCGGCATCGATGCGCTGCTGGACGACCTGCGCGCCGAATCGTGGCCGCTGCTGGAACAGGAGTCCGGCCTGACGGAAGCGCAGATGCGTGCCGCCGGCGACGTCTATCTCCGCGCGGAGAGGGTCATCGCCTGCTGGGGCATGGGCATCACGCAGCACGCGCACTCGGTCGCCACGATCCAGATGATCAACAACCTGCTGATGCTGCGGGGGAACATCGGCCGGCCCGGCGCCGGCCCCTGTCCCGTGCGCGGCCACAGCAACGTGCAGGGCGACCGCACGATGGGCATCTGGGAGAAGCCGCCCGCGGCGCTGCTCGATCGCCTGCGCGACGTGTTCGGCTTCGAGCCGCCGCGCGCGCCGGGCGTCGACGTCGTCGCCTCGATCAAGCTGATGCTCGAAGGCCGCGGCAAGGTCTTCATCGCGCTGGGCGGCAACTTCGCCGCCGCCACGCCCGACACCTACGAGACCTGGAAGGGCCTGCGCCGCTGCGATCTCACCGTGCACGTCACGACCAAGCTGAACCGCAGCCACATCGTCCACGGCCGCGAGGCGCTGATCCTGCCGTGCCTGGGCCGCACCGAGATCGACGTGCAGGCCGCCGGCCCGCAGGGCGTCACGGTGGAGGACTCGATGAGCATGGTGCACATCTCGTCCGGCATCAACCCGCCGGCGTCCGAGCACTTGCTGTCCGAGCCGGCGATCGTCGCCCGACTGGCCGCCGCCACGCTGGGCCAGCGCTCGAAGACACCGTGGCTGTGGCTGATCGAGGACTACGACCGCATCCGCGACAAGATCGAGGCCGTGTTCGACGACTTCCACCACTTCAACGAGCGCATCAAGACGCCTGGCGGCTTCCGCCTGCCCAACACGGCCAGCGATCGCGTCTGGAACACCGCGACTGAGAAAGCGGTCTTCTACGCGCACGCCGTGCCGCTCGACACCCCCGCGCACCGCGCGCGCGCGCGCAACTTGGACCAGGTCGTCTTCACGCTGCTGACGACGCGCTCGCACGACCAGTACAACACGACGATCTACGGCCAGGACGACCGCTACCGCGGCGTGTTCGGGCAGCGCCGCGTCGTGTTCATCAACCCCGCCGACCTCAAGCACCTGGGCCTGCGCGACGGCCAATGGGTGGACATCCACACGGTCTGGAGCGACGGCGTCGAGCGCCGCGCGGACCGCTTCAAGCTGGTGGCCTACGACATCCCGCGCGGCAACCTCGCGGCGTACTACCCGGAGACGAATCCGCTGGTGCCGCTGTCGTCCACCGCCATCGAGGCCGGCACGCCGACGTCGAAGTCGATTCCCGTCATACTCACGCCTCACGAGGCCGCGGGATCCACCCAGCGCGCCGACACGACGTTCGCGGGAGCCTGACAAGCCCGCCGCGGACGCGGAGGGTGACATGGACGGAGACGACAACGCGCCGCAGCTCGACGAGCTGCCGGCCGCGATCCTGCGCGAGCTGGCGACGGCGCCCAACGACGCCGGCATGTCGCTGCCGCGACTGGGCAAGCACCTGGGGCTCGGCGCCAGCGTGCTGATGCGCGCGCTTTCCGCGATGAGCCACGCGCGCATCGGCGGTGTCGACGGCCCGGGATGGGTCCGCGTCACGCAGATCGACGAGCGCTGGACGGCCGCGCTGACCGAATCCGGGCGCGAATTCTGCACGAGACACCTGAAATCCTGACAGCGCTGCCAGCTTGTCGAGATCTTCCGACAGATATCGATTTGTTCACCACATAGGCCGAATCTAGACGTCCCTACACGTTTGTTTCCGGGCTTCGGCATCAAGTTCGCGGGGCATATTCCGAAGAGCTGGCACGGTCAGGCCCTCCCTGACCGCTTCCACCTGGCGCACACGGAGACCTATCGACCTTCGGATCTGGTGCGCACAACAATCAACCGGATCCCCCGATGAAATTGAATCCCCTCCTCGCCGCCGCGCTCGTCGGCGCCTGCGGTCTCGCCTCCAGCGCCGCGCATGCAGACGCCTTGTCATGGGATCCGTCCTGGGCCTTCTCGGGCTTCGGCACGATCGGCTACGTGCAGACCAACACCGACCAGGCGGACTTCGTGTCGCCCGGGCAGTCGGCCGGCGCCAGCAAGGACGGCAGCTTCAATCCGGATTCCAAGATCGGCGGCCAGGTCAACGCGAAGGCCAACAACGTGTTCTCCGGCACCGTGCAGGCCGTGTCGAAGTACACCGGCCAGGGCAACTGGAAGCCCAGCGTCGAATGGGCGTTCCTGAAGGCCCAGGCGACCCCGGAACTCGCCGTACGCGTGGGCCGGATCGGCCTGCCGTTCTACATGGTGTCCGACTACCTCAACGTCGACTATTCCAACCTGTGGGTTCGTCCGCCGATGGACGTCTACGGCCAGGTGAGCTTCAGCCATTTCGACGGTGCCGATGCGATCTACCAGACCTCGCTGGGCAGCACCACCCTCACCGGCCAGGTGTTCTACGGCGACACGACGGCGAACGAGTCGGTGCGCATCCACTCGCGTCACCAGGTCGGGCTGAACCTGACGGCGGAATTCGACAACGGCATCACCATTCGCGTCGGCCGCGCGCAGGGCAAGATCACCGTGGACAGCGCGTCGCTGGACGGCCTCACCGAGATCCTGTCGCAGACCCCGTTCGCCGCCGTCGGCGAACAAGTCTCGGTGGTCGACAAGGCGGCGTCGTTCACCGGCGCGGGCATCTCCTTCGACCATGACAACTGGGTCGGCAGCGCCGAGTACACCAAGCGCAAGACCGCGTCGTACATCTCCAGCACGACCGGCTGGGCGCTCACGGGCGGCTACCGCGTGGGCAAGTTCACGCCCTACGCGGTGGTGTCCCAGCTGAAGGTGGACAACACCAACGTGAACAACAACATCCCGACCAGCGTGCCGCAACTGGCTCCGCTGGCCGCGGCCGTGGACGGCCTCGTCGCCGGCCAGAACATCGCCCAGAAGACCGATTCGCTCGGCCTGCGCTGGGATGCCTACAAGAATGTCGCGGTCAAGGCGCAGTACGACCGCGTCAAGCCCGACGGCGGCCCCGGGCTGTTCGAGAAGGTGCAGGCAGGGTTCGGCAGCTCCCCGGTGAACGTCTACAGCGTCGCTGTCGACTTCGTGTTCTAAGGCGGCCCACCATGAAAAATCTCGCCATCTCCCGTTGTCTCGCGGCTGCCGCCCTGTGCGTCGGCTCCGCCAGTGCCTTCTCGCAGGTTGCCGTGGTCGTCAACCCGAAGAGCCCGCTCGCCACGATGACCGCCGACCAGGTCAGCGGCATCTTCCTGGGCAAGAGCAACACGCTGCCGTCCGGCGGCACCGCGCTTCCGACCGACCTGCCCGATTCCTCGCCCACGCACGAGCTGTTCTACACGAAGGTCACCGGCAAATCGAGCGCGCAGGTCAAGGCCGCTTGGTCGCGCCTGGTGTTCTCGGGCAAGGCGACGCCGCCGAAGGAACTCGGCTCGTCGGCCGACGTGAAGAAGTTCGTGGCCTCCAACCCGGACGCGATCGGCTACATCGAGAAGTCCGCGGTCGATTCGTCCGTGAAGGTCGTCTTCAGCGCCGACTGACGACGACGCCCGCCCGGCCCGGCGCGCCTGTCGCGCCTGTCGAAGATCTGCCGGGCGAGCCCGCTGTAGAAAATTGGAGAGTGTCATGAGTGTCAAGAACAGAATCTGGATGCTGCCGCTGCTGGCGATCCTCATCTTCGCGGTCGGTATCGCCACGGTGCTCGCCTTCTCGGCCGGCACGTCGCAGTCCATCACGGAGCTGGGCTCGGTCGACTACCCGTACCTCGACGCCACGACGCAGTTCGCGTCGCAGCTCGACGCGCTGGGCACGACGATCCAGGGTGCCGTCGCCGAAGGCGACAAGAAGCGCCTGGACGAGGCCACCGACAAGGCCGCCGCGATGCGCAAGACCATCGCCGGCATCAAGGCCATCCCGGGCAAGGCCGACGTCGGCGACAACCTGGGCAAGCTGTTCGAGACCTACTTCGCCGCGTCGAACGACACGGCGCAGATGTTCCTGGGCACCAAGACCGGCGACCAGGCCGCGGCCGTCGCCTCGATGCAGGCCGCGCAGAAGGCGCTCGAGGGCAACCTGAAGGCCATGCGCGACAGCGCCCGTTCGCACTTCGACGCGGGTCTCGCGGGCGCCAAAGGCGGTGTGTCGAACAGCCTCTACGCCACGCTTGCCAGCGCGCTGCTGGTGGTGGCGGGCCTGGGGATCGGCTCGTACTTCGTGATCGGCAGCGTCTGGCGCCAGCTGGGCGGCGAGCCGGAATACGCGCGCGACGTGATGCGCCGCATCGCGGCCGGCGACCTGTCGCAGGACATCAAGGTGCAGCCGGGCGCGGGCAACAGCCTGCTGGCCGCGGTGCGCGACATGTCGGGCGGCCTGGCGGCCATCGTCGGCGAGGTGCGCAGCGGCTCGAGCCGGATGCGCTCGGCCGCGCAGGAGATCGCGTCGGGCAACCAGGACCTGTCGGAACGCACCGAGATGCAGGCCGCGTCGCTCGAACGCACGACGGCCCGCATGCACCAGCTGACCGAGACGGTGCAGTCGAACGCGTCCAACGCGCACCAGGCCAGCGACCTCGCGTCGTCGGCATCGACGGTGGCCTCGCGCGGCGGCGAGGTCGTCGCCCAGGTCGTCTCGACGATGGAACAGATCAACCAGAGCAGCAAGAAGATCTCCGACATCATCGGCGTGATCGACGGCATCGCGTTCCAGACCAACATCCTCGCGCTGAACGCGGCCGTCGAAGCGGCGCGCGCCGGCGAGCAGGGCCGCGGCTTCGCGGTCGTGGCCGGCGAGGTGCGCAACCTGGCGCAGCGCTCGGCGGAAGCCGCGCGCGAGATCAAGACGCTGATCGGCGCCTCCGTCGACCGCGTCGAATCGGGTTCCAAGCTCGTGCGCGACGCCGGTTCCACGATGACCGAGATCGTCGAATCGGTGGCCCGCGTGACGACGATCATCAACGAGATCACCACCGCCGCCGCGGAGCAGAGCCGCGGCATCAGCGAAGTCAACGGCGACGTGTCGCAGCTCGACGAGATGACCCAGCGCAACGCGGCGCTGGTCGAACAGGCGGCCGCCGCCGCGGCGAGCATGGAGCAGCAGTCCGAAGGGCTGGAGTCGGCGGTGGCGACGTTCAAGCTGAACGGCGACCAGCCGTTCGCCTGACGCAGTCACGGCCTGCTGGAGACGAGGGGCACCGCGAGGTGCGCTTTCTCGTTGGGGAGTGCGGTCGGCCGGCGAGCCGCTACGATGGTCCGGGAACCAACCTGGACGCATGAGTCATGACGCTGAGAGTGGTCACCTGGAACTGCAATGGCGCGCTGCGAAGGAAATGGCGGCACATCGCCGCGTTGCAGGCCGACGTCTACGTGATCCAGGAGTGCGAAGACCCGTCGTCCAGCCTCGACGAGGCCTACCAGGCGTGGGCCCGCCGGCACCTCTGGGTGGGCACGAGCCGGCACAAGGGACTGGGCGTCTTCGTCACCGGGCGGCATCGCCTGGCAGGCGTCGACCTGCCGCACGAACCCTTGCAGCTGTTCCTGCCCTGCAAGGTCGACGGCTGGCCGCTGCTGGCCGTCTGGACGAAGGCGAGCTCGCCGGACTTCCGCTACATCGGGCAGCTGTGGAAGTTCCTGCAGCTGCATCCGGCGTTCCTCGCCGACCCGCGTGCCATGGCGGTCGGCGACTTCAATGCCAACGCGATCTGGGACACGGACAAGCGCTGCTGGAACCACAGCGACGTGGTGCGCGAGCTCGATGGACTGGGCCTGCGAAGCTGCTACCACGGCCACTTCGACGAAGCGCAAGGCATGGAATCGCAACCCACCTATTTCCAGCACCGGCATCCCACCCGGCCCTATCACCTCGACTACGGCTTCGCGGGGCCCGGATGGGGCGTGCGCGACGTCGAGATCGGGGATACGCAGGAGTGGCTCGCGCATAGCGACCACATGCCGATCGCACTCGCACTCGAGCGGGGCCGCGCGAGCCGTTCGCGAGCCGCCTGAAGCAGCACGCTTCATCGGCCCGCGACATGTCGTCACGCCGCGGTCGCATACGATGGAGCCACCCGTTCAACCGTCTTCCGCCATGAGCCCCCTCCTCGATTCCGCCACCACCTGGTTCCTCGACTCCGCGACGCACGAGCGCGACGGCACGTTCGTCGTGCGCCTCACCGAGGGCCTCAAGGGCGAGGAACGCCAGTTCGTCGAACACGACGGCGAGCAACTCGGCCCGTACTACCCGGTCGAGGTGCAGGCAGCGAGCCGCTGCGTCGTCGTCACGTTCCCGCAGGCCCAGGCGACGTTCTCCTTCGACGAGATCTTCGAGGGCACGGATCCCCACTTCGAACGCGGCGTCGGACGGTTCCTGTTCACCGTCTCCGACTCGGGTTTCAGGCGCCTGGTGCAGTCGCGCACGACGTTGACGATCGTCGACGAGGGCGAGGAGGAAGACGCCGCGCAGGAGTATTTGCTGCGCACGGAAGACCGCCTGTTCCAGGTCGCCTCCGGCATGCCCGAGGTGGAACTGCTGGACGAGGCGCCGCGGCTGGATGTGGCGCGGACGCAGACCTGGTTTGCCAACTAGGCCGAGGGTCATGAGAAAAGCCCCAGAAGATTTCTCTTCTGGGGCTTCAATGGATTGGCGGAGGCGGAGGGATTCGAACCCTCGATGCAGCTCATCACCGCATGCTCCCTTAGCAGGGGAGTACCTTCGACCACTCGGCCACGCCTCCAACACCAGCTAGCATTCTAGCCTGGAATTTTGGACGTTCAAGCGGCCGGCGCCACAGGTTCTTCCAGATCGAACGCCTTGTGTAGCGCGCGCACCGCAAGCTCCATGTACTTTTCGTCGATGACGACCGACGTCTTGATCTCGCTGGTGGTGATCATCATGATGTTGATGCCCTCCTCGCTCAGCGTGCGGAACATCTTCGAGGCCACGCCGACGTGGCTGCGCATGCCGATGCCCACGATCGAGACCTTGCAGATCTTCGGGTCGCCCAGCACCGTGGCCGCGCCGGTGGCCGGGGCCACCTTGTTCTTGAGCAGGTCCATCGTGCGCGCGTAGTCGTTGCGGTGCACCGTGAACGAGAAGTCGGTCTTGCCGTCGTGCGAGACGTTCTGGATGATGACGTCGACGTCGATGTTGGCGTCGGCTACCTCGCCCAGGATCTGGTACGCGATGCCCGGCTTGTCGGGCACGCCCATCACGGTCACCTTGGCTTCGTCGCGGTTGAACGCGATGCCCGATACGACTGCTTGTTCCATGTTGACGTCTTCCTCGAAAGTGATCAGCGTGCCCGAGCGGGCCTCTTCGTCGATGTTGATATCCCAGGGCGTGAAGCTCGAGAGCACGCGCAGCGGCACGCGGTACTTGCCGGCGAACTCCACCGAGCGGATCTGCAGCACCTTGGAGCCGAGGCTGGCCATCTCCAGCATTTCCTCGAACGAGATGGTCTGCAGGCGGCGCGCCTCGGGCACGACGCGCGGGTCGGTGGTGTAGACGCCGTCGACGTCCGTGTAGATCAGGCACTCGGCCGCCTTCATCGCGGCGGCGATCGCCACGGCCGACGTGTCGGAGCCGCCGCGGCCCAGCGTCGTGATGTGGCCGTCGTCGTCGATGCCCTGGAAGCCGGTGATGACGACCACCTTGCCCTCGGCCAGGTCGGCGCGCACGCGGACGTCGTCGATGCTCTCGATGCGGGCCTTGGTGTACGAGGAGTCCGTCTTCACTGGCACCTGCCAGCCGGTGTAGCTGACCGACTCCATTCCTTCGGCCTGCAGCGCCAGCGACAGCAGCCCCACCGACACCTGCTCGCCGGTGGATGCGATCATGTCGAGCTCGCGGTCGGAGGCCGGCGTGTTCACGCCCGGGAACAGCTCCTTGGCCAGGCCCAGCAGGCGATTCGTCTCGCCGCTCATCGCCGACGGCACGACGACCAGCTGGTGGCCGGCGCGCACCCATTTCGCGACGCGTTTGGCGACGCTGCGAATGCGCTCCGTCGAACCCATCGAGGTGCCGCCGTACTTGTGAACTATCAATGCCATGGTCTGAAACGCCCGGTTGACCCAGGACAAGCCGGTACGGCCTGCCCACCCAAACCACATAGTCTAGCGTGCGGCCAGGGGTTTTCCCGGGCCGTGGCGGTTCGCGGGTCGTGGAGCCGGACTTCTTTCGGCACGAACACAACTTGCCTAGACAGGCTGAGCCTTCGCCGGCTGCGCAGGGCCTTCGCCCGCGTTTCGCCAACGCAGGCCCCACTGCGGCGCGCCGGGCGGGACCCAGGCACGCGCGTCGATGCCCAGTCCCGGCACGAACAGCAACGCGCCCGCTGCATCGAACAGCAGCGGCCCGTCGCGTCCTTCCGCGGGGATGCCCAGCGACTGGTACTGCTTCTTCAGGCTGCGCGCCACGCCGGCCGGCTGCAGCTGGAACTGCTCTCCGCCTGCGCGAACGCGGGCCACGACTTGCGCAAGCCGGTGCGGCGCGACGCCACGCTGCACGGTCGCGAAGACCTCCAGCGTGCCGTCCCAGCCGTCGATCGCGTAGCGGTCGCAGCGCAGCAGCGACAGCGCCCCGCCATCGCGCGCGGGCGCGCTCGCGGGCGTGACGCTCGCGCGCGCCGGCGCGACGACCGCGAGCGCGCCGCGCCACGAGCGCAGCACGCGGCCGCCGTCGATCGGCCAGCGCCGCGTCGCGTTGTCCGAGGTCTCGGCCAGCAGCCGGTCGACCAGCGTCTGCGGCACCGGCGTGTCCAGGACTTGCGCGAGCCAGGTGCGCAACGAATTCGCTCGCCGTGCGGTCGACAGCGCGCGCCACGCCGCCAGCGGCAGGGTGTCGCCGGTGACTATCCGCGACAGGTCCTCTGCGGCGATCTCGTCCAGCACCGCCCTCGCCTCGCCCGCGCGCCGCGCGACGGCGGCCAGCGCGACGTCGGCCTCGGGAAACGCCGCGCGCAAGGCCGGCATCACCTGCGCGCGCAGGCGGCTGCGCGCGAATCGCGGATCGGCGTTGCTCGGGTCGTTCGCGACATCGACGTCCAGCGGTGCCACGTACGCCTCGATTTCCGCACCGGTTCGCGCAATCCACGGTCGCGCCCACGTCAATCCGTCGCGCTCGACGATGCGCGGCATCGCGGCGAGTCCTGCCGGCCCGGCGCCGCGCAGCGCCTGCAGCAGCACGGTCTCGGCCTGGTCGTGCAGGTGGTGTCCCAACAGGACGAGGCTCGCGCCGGCAGCACGCGCCATGCGGGCCAGCGCGCGATAGCGCTCACGACGCGCCCAGGCCTCGATACTTTCGCCGGCCGCGGGCGAGCCCTGCAGGCGTTCGCATTCGAAGCCCGTGTTCCAGCGCTCGCACAAGGCCTCGACCTCCGAGCCCCAGCGGTCGGCATCGGCCATCAGGCCATGGTGGACGTGCAGCGCGACCACGCTCATCCCGAGTTCGCGCGCCGCGCTGAGCGTCGCGTGCAACAACGCGACCGAATCGCGTCCGCCGCTGCAGGCAACCGCAACGACGCGACGCGCAGCCACTTCTTTATCGATCGGTGGTGTCGGCGAAGCGGCCGTAGGCCATCAGGCGCTCCTGGCGACGTGCCAGCAGTTCCTTCGGCTTCAGGTCGGCCACCTGGCGCAGCCCGTCGCCGAGCGCGCGCTTCAGGCTCGAGGCCATGGCCTTGGGGTCGCGATGGGCGCCGCCCACCGGCTCGTTGACGATCTTGTCGATCAGGCCCAGCGCCTTCAGGCGGTGCGCCGTGATGCCCAGCGCCTCGGCGGCGTCGGCCGCGCGCTCGGACGTCTTCCACAGGATGGACGCGCAGCCTTCCGGCGAGATCACCGAGTACGCCGAGAACTGCAGCATCAGCATCTGGTCGCAGACGCCGATGGCCAGCGCGCCGCCGGAACCGCCCTCGCCGATGATGGTGGAGATGATGGGCACTTCGAGTTGCGCCATCTCGAAGATGCTGGCGCCGATGGCCTCGGACTGGCCGCGCTCCTCGGCGCCGATGCCGGGGTACGCGCCCATCGTGTCGATGAACGTGAAGACCGGCAGGCCGAACTTCTCGGCCGTCTTCATCAGGCGCTGCGCCTTGCGGTAGCCCTCGGGACGCGGCATGCCGAAGTTGCGCAGCTGCCGATCCTTGGTGTCGTAGCCGCGCTGGTGGCCGACGATCATGCAGGCCTGTCCGTTGAAGCGCGCGAGGCCGCCGACGATGGCCGCGTCGTCCGCGTAGCTGCGGTCGCCGTGCAGCTCCTCGAACTCGGTGAAGACCTCGGCCGTGTAGTCCAGCGTCTGCGGGCGCTGCGGATGGCGCGCGATCTGGTAGACCTGCCACGGCTGCAGGCTGGAGTAGATGTCCTTGGTGAGCTGCAGGCTCTTCTTGTCGAGGCGGTCGATCTCCTCGGAGATGTCGACGGCGGACTCGTTCTGCACGTAGCGCAGCTCTTCGATCTTCGATTCCAGCTCGGCGATCGGTTGCTCGAATTCCAGGAAATGGCGTTTGGTCATCAGGGAGTTCCTCATTGAGCGGAGGTCGCCGGGTCGAGACTGCGCCAGAGATACCACGTGGCGACCGAGCGGTACGGAGCCCACCCGTCGCCCAGTTCGCGGGCCTCGGCGCGCGAGACCGGCTCGCCGCTGAAGTAATTTTCGCTGATTCCGCGGATCAGGCCAGGATCGTCCAGCGGAAGCACGTTCGGACGCAGGAGATGGAAGATCAGGAACATCTCCGCCGTCCAGCGCCCGATGCCGCGGATGGCCACCAGTTCCTCGATGATCGCCTCGTCGTCCATGCCGTGCCATTGCCCGACATGCACGGCGCCGTCGCTGAAGTGGCGCGCGAGGTCGCTCAGGTACTCGACCTTGCGCGCCGACAGCCCGACGCCCTTCAGCGTCTCGGCGGCCAGGCCCAGCACGGCCACCGGCTGCAGCAGCTCGACGTCGGGCCCGTCGACGGCCGCGACCAGCTTGCGCCAGACGCCCTGCGCCGACTTGGTCGACACCTGCTGGCCGACGATGGAGCGCGCGAGCGTGGTGAAGGCGTCGCCGTTGCTCTGCAGCCGCGCGTCGCCGAACTTCGGGATCAGCTTCTTCATCACGCGGTCGCGCTTGACGAGGTGGCGGCAGGCGTCGTCCCAATAGCCGGGAACGAACGCGGTCGTCTCGAGGACGGAGTCGGGCACGGCGGGAACAGCCGGAACTGCAACCATGTCAGGCCTTCACCCAGGTGGTGCCTTGCGCGCTGTCCTTCAGCGTGATGCCGAGGGCAGCCAGCTCGTCGCGGATGCGGTCGGACTCCGCGAAATTCCGGTCCTTCTTGGCCTGGGCGCGCGCCTCGATGCGGGCCTGGATCTCGGCCTCGGTCAACGCGGCGCCGGCCTGCAGGAACGTCTGCGGCGACTGCTGCAGCACGCCCAGCGTGGCGCCGAGCGCGCGCAGCAGCACGGCCGTCTCGACCGATTTCGTGCGATTCAGGTCGGTCGCCATCTCGAACAGCACCGCCAGCGCGCCGGGCGTGTTGAAGTCGTCGTTCATCGCGTCGCGGAACGCGGCCGCGCGCGGGTCGGTCCAGTCGACGGCGCTCGCGTCGACGGGCTGCTCGGCGGCGCCGGCAGCGTTGTCATCCGGCAGCGGGACGGAACCGAGCGCGGTGTACAGGCGGCGCAGCGCCGAGCGGGCGTCCTCGAGATGCGCGTCGCTGAAGTTGAACGGGCTGCGGTAGTGCGTGCGCAGCATGAAGAAGCGCAGCGTCTCGCCGTCGAAGTGCTTGAGCACGTCCCGGATGGTGAAGAAGTTGCCGAGCGACTTCGACATCTTCTCGCCGTCGACGTTCAGGAAGCCGTTGTGCAGCCAGTAGTTGACGAACGGATGGCCGAGAGCGCCCTCGCTCTGCGCGATCTCGTTCTCGTGATGAGGGAACTGCAGGTCCATGCCGCCGCCGTGGATGTCGAAACGCTCGCCGAGGACGGCGCAGGACATCGCTGAGCACTCGATGTGCCAGCCCGGACGGCCGCTGCCGTACGCGCTGTCCCACTTGGCATCGTCGGGCTCGGACGGCTTGGCCGACTTCCACAGCACGAAGTCCAGCGGATCGGTCTTGCCGTCGGCCACCGCCACGCGCTCGCCGGCGCGCAGGTCGTCGAGCGACTTGCCCGACAGCTTGCCGTAGCCCGGGAACTTGCGCACCGCGTAGTTGACGTCGCCGTTGTCGGCCTGGTACGCGAGACCCTTGTCCTGCAGCGTCGAGATCATCGCAAGCATCTGCGGCACGTACTCGGTGGCACGCGGCTCGTGCGTGGGCGACTCGATGCCGATCGCGCCGATGTCCTCGCGCATCGCGGCAATCATCTCGTCGGTCAGCTGGCGGATCGTGATGCCGCGCTCGACCGCGCGCCTGATGATCTTGTCCTCGATGTCCGTGATGTTGCGGACATACGTGACCTCGTAGCCGAGCACCTGCAGCCAGCGATAGACGACGTCGAACGCCATCATCATGCGGGCATGGCCCATGTGGCACAGGTCATAGATCGTCATGCCGCACACGTACATGCGCGCTTGGCCCGGAACGATCGGAACGAATTCTTCGGCTTGGCCGGTGAGAGTGTTGAAGAGACGCAGCGTCATCGGCAGGAACGGAGGCCGGCGGCCGGACTTCGTGGGAAGCCGAGCAGCCGATTGGCATGGGAACAGGGAAAACCGGGGTCGTTCGCCGCGCAAAGCGGGCTTTGGCAGCGCAACGGGAGAGAAACGCGGAGGTCTGGTCGCCTGGAAGGTGAAAGCGGGCTCGGCTGCCCTCGGTAGAATCGGGAAGTATAGCCAAGGAGACCTGCAGATGAGCATCCCCCAACAAACCCGGTGGGCCGTGCTGGCCCTGGCCGGCCTGACGGCATTCGCCGCGCCGGCCTGGGCCGCCGACCGGGTCCTTCTCGTGACGTCGATGGGCAACATCGAGATCGAACTCGATGCGCAGAAGGCGCCGAAGTCCGTCGCCAACTTCGAGCAGTACGTCAAGGAAGGCCACTACGACGGCACCGTGTTCCACCGCGTGATCCCCAACTTCATGATCCAGGGCGGCGGCATGACCGCCGACCTGCGCGAGAAGCCCACGCGCAAGCCGATCCCGCTCGAATCGCACAACGGCCTGACGAACGTCGTCGGCTCCGTCGCGATGGCTCGCACCAACGACCCGAACTCGGCCACCTCGCAGTTCTTCATCAACGTCAAGGACAACGCCTTCCTCGACGAGGGCGACGGCTACGCCGTGTTCGGCCACGTCGTCTCGGGCATGGACGTCGTCAAGAAGATCGAGGCGGTCGCCACCACCACCCGCGGCGGGAACGAGAACGTGCCCACCATGCCCGTCACCATCAAGAAAGCCACCCTGGAGAAATAAGCATGACCAAGTACGTCAAGATGACCACCACCAAGGGCGACCTGCGCATCGAGCTCGATGACGAGAAGGCCCCGATCTCCGTCGCCAACTTCCTGTCCTACGTGAACAAGGGCTTCTACGACGGCACGATCTTCCACCGCGTGATCCGCAACTTCATGATCCAGGGCGGCGGCTTCGAGTCCGGCATGAAGCAGAAGACGACCGACGCGCCGATCAAGAACGAGGCCAAGAACGGATTGAAGAACGACAAGTACACGCTGGCGATGGCGCGTACCGGCGACCCGCATTCGGCCACCGGCCAGTTCTTCATCAACACGACCAACAACGGCTTCCTGAACAACGCCGAGGCGCAGGACGGCTGGGGCTACGCCGTGTTCGGCAAAGTCGTCGAGGGCCAGTCCGTCGTCGACGACCTGGGCACCGTCAAGACGGGCCGCAAGGGCTTCCACGACGACGTGCCGGTGGACGATATCCAGATCGTCAAGGCCGAGGAAGTCCAGGCTTGAGCGTGACCGGCGCCCGGCCGCCCGAAGCCGGTCGCACCGCAGCGCGCAGCACGGAGGCATCTTTACCCATGACCTTCGATTCGGAACTGAAGTTCGGCGACGACATCCACGTCGTCGACTTCATCTCCGACATCCACCTGAGCGAGGCCATGCCGGCCACGGCCGCCGCATGGGAAGCCTACATGGCGGCGACGAAGGCCGACGCGGTCTTCCTGCTCGGCGACATCTTCGAGGTGTGGGTCGGCGACGACGCGCGCACGCGTCCGTTCGAGGCGCGCTGCACGGCGGTCATCGCCGCGACGGCCGCGCGCGTGCCGATCTGGCTGCAGCACGGCAACCGCGACTTCCTGATCGGCGCGGAGTTCGCCGCCGCGACCGGCGCGCGGCTGCTGGCCGATCCGGCCGCGGTCACCGCGTTCGGCCGCACGCTGCTGCTGACGCACGGCGACGAGCTGTGCGTCGACGACGTGCCGTACCAGATCTTCCGCCAGCAGGTGCGCGATCCGGCCTACCAGCAACAGTTCCTGTCGCAGCCGCTGGAGGCCCGCCTCGCGCTCGCCGCGAAGATGCGCGCCGCGAGCATGGCGCGCCACGACGAGCCCGTCACCTACGCCGACGTCGACGAGACGATGGCCAGGGACTGGCTGGCACGCCTGGGCACCGACACGATGATCCACGGCCACACGCATCGTCCGGGCACGCAGGTGCGCGAGGGCTGGACGCGCCACGTGCTGAGCGACTGGGACCAGGACATGCCGATGCCCGAGGCCCGGCGCGCGCAGGTGCTGCGCTGGACCGCCGCGGGCATCGAGCGCCTGGCGCCAGAACTCGCTTGAAATGAGCGCCAACCCACCTGCCTGGTGGCGCGCGCCGCTCGCACGCCTGGGCGCGTGGCGCGAGCAGCGCGCGCTCGAACGCCGCGCCATTGCCGACGACCTCTGGCGGCTCACGCTGGCGCGCCTGCCCTTCATCGCCCGCCTGGGCGAGGCGGACCAGGCCGAGCTGCGCCGCCTGTGCAGCCTGTTCCTGGATCGCAAGGAGTTCCACGGCGTCGGCGGCCTCGAGGTCACCGACGACATGGCGCTGGTGATCGCCGCGCAGGCCTGCCTGCCGGTGCTGCGTCTGGGGCTGCACTACTACGACGGCTTCGTCACGATCGTCGTCCACCCCGAAGGCGTCGTCGCGCAGCGCAGCGTGGTCGACGAGGACGGCATCGTCCATGAATACGAGGACGAGCTCAGCGGCGAGGCGATGGAGAACGGCCCGCTGATGCTGGCCTGGTCGGACGTGCAGGACGGCACGGAGCTGCTGGACGGCGTCTTCAACGTCGTCATCCACGAGTTCGTCCACGTCATCGACGCTTCCACCGGCATGATCGACGGCGTGCCGCCGCTGCCCAGCCGCGCCGCACGGGATCGCTGGATCGAGGTGATGGACGCCGCGTACGAGCAGTTCTGCCACGACGTGGACGACGGCTACGAGACCGTCGTCGATCCCTACGGCGCCGAGGCGATCGAGGAGTACTTCGCCGTCGCCGTGGAGGCGTTCTTCATCGAGCCCGGCCCGTTCAAGGCCGAATCGCCCGAGATGTACGAGCTGCTGGCGGGCTACTTCCTGCAGGATCCGGCCGCCGCCTGACGCGGCATGTGGTTTCCCACGGCTGACAGGGGGATGGCCGGCGACGCAGAATCGGCCCACCGAGCCGCGCGCTCGTCACCACAAGAACAGCCGAGACATGAAGACTCCCTTCTACAAGATCCTGTACGTCCAGGTTCTCTTCGCGATCGTGGTGGGCGTGCTGCTCGGCCAGTTCGATCCCGGACTGGCCCAGAAGATGAAGCCGCTGGGCGACGGCTTCGTCGCGCTGATCCGGATGGTCATTGCGCCCATCATCTTCTGCACGGTCGTCACCGGCATCGCCGGCATGCACGACATGAAGAAAGTGGGCCGGGTCGGCGGCAAGGCGCTGCTGTACTTCGAGGTGATGTCCACCATCGCGCTGGTCGTCGGCCTGCTGGTGGCCCACGTCGTGCATCCGGGCAGCGGCTTCAACGTCGATCCGAAGACGCTCGATGGCCACGCCGTCGAGAGCTATGCGACCCAGGCCAAGGGCCAGAGCACCGTCGACTTCCTGATGCACATCATCCCGAACACGGTCGTGGATGCGTTCGCCAAGGGGGAGATCCTTCAGGTGCTGCTGGTCGCGCTGCTGTTCGGCAGCGCGCTGTCGTTCCTGGGCCCCAAGGGTGACGCGCTGCACGGGCTGATCGACCAGTTCGCCGCGGTGTTCTTCCGCATGGTGACGCTGATCACGCGGCTGGCGCCGATCGGCGCGTTCGGCGCGATGGCCTTCACGATCGGCAAGTACGGCCTCGGCTCGCTGCTGCCGCTGCTCAAGCTGGTCGGCACCTTCTACCTGACCTCGCTGCTGTTCGTGCTGGTCGTCCTCGGCCTGGTCGCGCGCGTCGTGGGCTTCAACATCCTGCGCTTCCTCGTCTACATCAAGGAGGAACTGCTGATCGTGCTGGGCACCAGTTCGTCCGAGGCCGCGCTGCCGCAGCTGATGGCCAAGATGGAGCGCGTCGGCTGCTCGAAGTCCGTCGTCGGACTGGTCGTGCCCACCGGCTACTCGTTCAATCTGGACGGCACCAACATCTACATGACGCTGGCGGTGCTGTTCATCGCGCAGGCGCTCAACATCGACCTGACCTTCACGCAGGAGGCGACGATCCTGCTCGTCGCGATGCTGACGTCCAAGGGCGCGAGCGGCGTCACCGGCTCGGGCTTCATCACGCTGGCCGCCACGCTGTCGGTCGTGCCCGACCTGCCGGTGACCGGCATGGTGCTGATCCTGGGCATCGACAAGTTCATGAGCGAATGCCGCGCGCTGACCAACATCGTCGGCAACGGCGTCGCGTGCGTCGTGGTGTCGGCGTGGGAACGCGAGCTCGATCGCGGCCGCCTGGCCAGCGCGCTGCGCAGCGACACGCCCGGCGAGACCGAGGCGGTCGCGCCCGCGAACTGAGGCGCATCCAGCCACGCACCTCGAGGCCCGCCGCGTGCAGGCCTTCTTGTTCGCGAGTCCGTTCGCGTTCGCCCGCGGCCGTTGGTCGACGCTGTCGCAGGATGTCGCCGCACGACAAATAGCGGCAAGACGGGACGGAAAAAGCCCGGCGGACTCGCGTCCCGCCGGGCTTTCCTCGGTCGGATGACAGCGTCAGATCGCCGCGGCTTCCGCCTTCGGCTTGTCCACCTTGCCACCGGCCTGGATGTCGAGCACGGTCTCGCCCTTGTCGTCGACGTCCACGCCCAGGCGGCCGCCGTCGACCAGGCGGCCGAACAGCAACTCGTCGGCCAGCGCACGACGGATCGTGTCCTGGATCAGGCGTTGCATCGGACGCGCGCCCATCAGCGGATCGAAGCCCTTCTTGCCCAGGTGCTTGCGCAGGGCGTCGGAGAACGTGACCTCGACCTTCTTCTCGGCCAGTTGCGCCTCGAGCTGCAGCAGGAACTTGTCCACCACCCGCAGGATGATCTCCTCGTCGATCGCCTTGAAGTTGACGATCGCGTCGAGGCGATTGCGGAACTCCGGCGTGAACATGCGCTTGATGTCGCCCATCTCGTCGCCTTGCTGGCGCGAGTTGGTGAAGCCGATCGTCGCCTTGCTCATCGTCTCGGCGCCCGCGTTCGTGGTCATGATGATGATCACGTTGCGGAAGTCGGACTTGCGGCCGTTGTTGTCGGTCAGCGTGCCGTGGTCCATCACCTGCAGCAGCACGTTGAAGACGTCCGGATGCGCCTTCTCGATCTCGTCGAGCAGCAGCACGCAGTGCGGCTTCTTGGTGATCTGCTCGGTGAGCAGGCCGCCCTGGTCGAAGCCGACGTAGCCCGGAGGCGCGCCGATCAGCCGGCTGACGGCGTGGCGCTCCATGTATTCCGACATGTCGAAGCGGATCAGGTCGATGCCCAGGATGAACGCGAGCTGCTTCGCGACCTCGGTCTTGCCGACGCCGGTGGGGCCCGAGAACAGGAACGAGCCGATCGGCTTGTCCGGCTTGCCGAGACCCGAGCGCGCCATCTTGATGGCCGCGGCCAGCGCGTCGATGGCCGGATCCTGGCCGAACACCACGCTCTTCAGGTCGCGGTCGATCGTGCGCAGCTTGTCGCGGTCGTCGCTCGTGACGCTGGCCGGCGGGATACGGGCGATCTTGGCCACGATCTCTTCCACCTCGTTGCGGGTGATCGTCTTCTTCTGGCGGCTCTTGGGCAGGATGCGCTGGGCAGCGCCGGCCTCGTCGATGACGTCGATCGCCTTGTCGGGCAGGTGGCGGTCATTGATGTACTTGGCCGACAGCTCCGCCGCGGCCTGCAGCGCGCCGATCGCGTACTTGACGCTGTGGTGCTCCTCGAAGCGCGACTTCAAGCCCTTCAGGATCTCGACGGTCTGCTCCACGGTGGGCTCGTTGACGTCGACCTTCTGGAAGCGCCGCGACAGCGCCGCGTCCTTCTCGAAGATGCCGCGGTACTCGGTGAAGGTCGTCGCGCCGATGCACTTCATCGAGCCGTTGGACAGCGCCGGCTTGAGCAGGTTGCTCGCGTCCAGCGTGCCGCCCGACGCGGCGCCCGCGCCGATCAGCGTGTGGATCTCGTCGATGAACAGCACGGCGCGCGGCTGCTCCTTGAGCTGCTTCAACACGCCCTTGAGGCGCTGTTCGAAGTCGCCGCGGTACTTGGTGCCCGCCAGCAGCGCGCCCATGTCCAGCGAGTAGACGACCGCGTCGGCCAGCACGTCGGGCACGTCGTTCTGCGTGATGCGCCAGGCCAGGCCTTCGGCGATGGCCGTCTTGCCGACGCCGGCTTCGCCGACCAGCAGCGGGTTGTTCTTGCGCCGGCGGCACAGGATCTGGATGACGCGCTCGACCTCGTGCTCGCGGCCGATCAGCGGATCGATCTTGCCGTCGCGCGCCATCTGGTTCAGGTTCTGCGTGAACTGGTCCAGCGGCGAGCCCTTGCCTTCGCCGCCGTCGTCCTTCTCGGCCTGCTCGCCACCCGTCTCGCCGCTCGCCTTCGGCGGCTCCGGCGGATCGGACTTCTTGATGCCGTGGGCGATGTAGTTGACGACATCCAGCCGCGTGACGCCCTGCTGGTGCAGGTAGTACACGGCATGCGAATCCTTCTCGCCGAAGATCGCGACGAGCACGTTGGCGCCCGTCACTTCCTTCTTGCCGCCGCCGGTGGACTGCACGTGCATGATCGCGCGCTGGATCACGCGCTGGAAACCCAGCGTCGGCTGCGTGTCGACCTCCTCGGAACCGCCCACGGTGGGCGTGTTCTCGCGGATGAAGGTGGAGAGGCTCTTTCTCAGATCCTCGATATTGGCGGCGCAGGCGCGCAGCACCTCCGCAGCGGACGGGTTGTCCAGCAACGCGAGCAGCAGGTGCTCGACCGTGATGAACTCATGCCGCTGCTGACGCGCCTCGACAAACGCCATGTGCAGGCTGACTTCCAGTTCTTGCGCAATCATGCGGCCTCCATAATGCATTGAAGCGGGTGTCCGTAGCGACGTGCGGCGGCCAGTACCAGCTCGACCTTTGTTGCGGCGATGTCCTTGGTGAACAAACCGCAGACGCCACGACCTTCATGATGAATCTTCAGCATGATCTGCGTGGAGGTTTCGAGATCCAACTTGAAATATTCCTGCAGCACCATGACGACGAATTCCATCGGAGTGAAGTCGTCATTGAGCAGCACCACCTGGTACATGCGGGGCGGCTTGGTGCGAGCCTTGCGTTCGGCCACGGCCGCGCCCTGGCCCGAGTCGGGGAGACTCGGCTTCGGCAACACGGGTGACGGTGGTGGAGGGCTTTCCTCGGGCATGAATTGATTCTATAGACTCGCGCACGTCCGGGCACGATGGGACATATCGTCGCCCTGACAAGGTGAAGAGCATTACCGGATAAGCTTTGCTCAGAGCACGCATTTCGGGACGACGCGGTTCATTTCAAGACGAGCGTACTGGACAACTTTTCCACGCCCGCGGCCCGCCGGTCAGGCCAGGCTTGCGGGACGAGGAAGCGATGCGCATGACCCCAAGGTAGCACGTCGCGCGCCCACGTTGGGTCGGTGTTGCACTGACGGGACGAGGATTTTTCCGCGCCCGGGCGGACGCCGGTCCACCCGCCCCCCCGGTCAGACGCCCAGCCTGGCCTGGAGTTCCGCCACCTGGCCGCGCAGGTACTCGTTCTCCGCCGTCAGCTGCGCGACGCGATCCTGCAGCGCCCGTACTTCGGTTGTCGGACGCTGGCTGGCCTCCTCTCGCGGCTTCTTCGTCTGCTCGCGCACCCGCTTGGCAGCCTGTTTGAGCTCGTCCTTGCCACCGCTGGCCGCAGCGACCTGCTCCTCGAGCGGCAGGCCGGCCACCGCGGCGGCCGCGTTGAGCGAGATCGTGCCCGCGCGCACGGCCGCCACCAGCTCGGGCGCGGCCTGCTTCTGGATCTTCTCGATCATCGTCACCTGGCTGGGCGTCAGCTTGGCGGCCCTGGCCACCGCCTCGCGCGACTTCAACGGCGCGTCGGCCACCATCGCCGGCTCGCCGTCGATCGGCGACACCGGCTCCGCCTCGCCCAGCACCTCGGCGCGCATGTGGGCGTCCTTCTTCGCGGCGCGGGCCGCGGCCAGGCGCTCCTCGACGATCTCCTTCTTGCGCAGCGCGAGCACGCCGCGCTGGAAGTCGGACACGCTGCGGCGCCCCAGGTGCTGGTCGATCATCCACAGGTGCACGTCCTCGAGGCTGCGGAAGCGCGTGTTCTGCACCGTGCTGAACGGCACGCCGTGCTTCTGGCAGATGCCGTAACGGTTGTGGCCGTCGACCAGGATGTCGCCCCACAGCACCAGTGCGTCGCGGCAGCCTTCGGCCAGCAGGCTGCGCTCCAGCGCGTCGTACTCGTCGGGCGTCAGCGGGTCGATGTAGGTCTTGAGGTCTTCTTGGACGACGATGTTCACGGGGTCGGGAAAAGGAAAGCGGGAGTCGAAGACGCGAAGGCCCGCGCGGGGCGGGCCTTCGGTCGGAAGCAGGCAGCCATTCTAAGGCGACGCTAGCGCTCCACCAGCACGTCGCCGGCGATGTGGCGGCGCTGCAGCCGCAGCACGCCCGTGCCCCAGGCCAGCGCCAGCAGCACGATCGCGACGCCGAGGGCGTGCGTGAACGCGCCGATGGCCTGCGCGTGGTGCAGCTGGTTGACGGAGTCGAACAGGTAGATCCAGTCGTGGAAGCTGTCGTTGCCGGTGCCGCCGCCCAGCAGCGTCAGCTTGGGCTCCCAGGCGTCGTACATGTAGGGCGCGACGTCCAGCACCGACACGCCGAACAGCCACAGCCCGATCGCCGCGCCGAACGGATCACGGTTCTTCCACAGCAGCGCGCCGCACAGGATCGCGGGCATCAGCAACTGGCCCAGCGTGCCGCCCAGCACCGTCACCCACTCGCCGAACAGCCGGAAGATCACGTGGCCGGCCTCGTGGAACACCAGCAGCGGGCCGTGGATGAACGAATTCATCATGTCGCCGTCGCGGTAGCTCATCCAGCTCAGGCGCAGGCCCCAGATCGCGAACAGCACGAGCAACGCGACGCGCACCTTGAACGCGGTGGCGTCGACCTGCTCGGGCACGTGCCACAGCAAGGACTCGGCGTCGCCGGCATCGTCGACACGCTCATGCAGCGCCGGCCGCTCGCGCGCAGGCGCGCCGACGCGGGCCAGGATCACGCCGCATTCGGGGCATTCGGCGGGAAAGGCCTGGTCGGCGGGCAGCGGCGCGTGGCCGCATTTGGGGCAGTGCTGGAGCATCCGCCCAGTCTAGGAGCCCGGGCCGGCGCGGCCTGGTTCGAGCTCGCGCGAAAGCGTGCGGAATCGACGTCCCGGCCGCGATTTCCATCGTGCGCGCGGATCGCCTGGCGTTCTGTGGCCGTGGCGCGCAAGGGGTGCCGGGGCCAGGAATGCGGCAATCGGACGCCATCTCCGTGCAGCAGTCGACAGCGCTTTGAAAGTTTCTTAGTCCCATTCCAGGTTTGCAGATAGAGTCGGGGACAATCCGTCAGCTTGCATTCAGGATTTCCAGGCGCATCGAGGCCGACGAGCCATCGGGCGCGCCGAACAGGTGGTCAGGCGCATCCGCCCTCCGAATCCGGCAGCGTGGGTGACTTGTCGAGATGCAACGAGGGCCGCAGAGTCCGCAGAGAGGGCCATGAGTGTTGGACGTGTTCGTCACGGTCGATGTCGAGATATGGTGTGACAGCTGGCATGGCATGGATGAGAAATTCCCGCGTGCCTTCGAGCGCTACGTCTACGGACCGACGCCCACCGGGCAGTACGGGCTTCCCTACCAGTTGAGCGTTCTCAACGACCACGGCCTGGCCGGCGTCTTTTTCGTCGAGTCGCTGTTCTCGACGCGATTCGGCCGGGAGCCGCTGGCCGAGATCGTCGAACTCATTGCACGGGCCGGGCAAGAGATGCAGTTGCATCTGCACACCGAGTGGGTCGACGAAGCATCGCAGCCCCTGCTTGGCAACGTGCAAGGCAAACGCCAGCGCCTGCGCCACTTCTCGCTCGAGGAACAGACCGAGTTGATCTCGATCGGCAAGCGATTGCTGCAGCAGGCCGGCGTCGATGGCATGTCTGCATTCAGGGCGGGCAGTTTCGGTTTCAACCGCGAAACGCTGACCGCGCTGGCGAACAACCAGCTCTTCCTCGATGCCAGCTACAACGCCACGATGTTCGGGCCCGACAGCGGCGTGCTGCCCGGCGTCACCGTGGTCGAGCCGGTCGAATGCGGCGGCGTCGTCGAGTACCCCATGACCGTGTTCAGCGACGGCACGCGACGGCTACGCCACGCGCAGGTCACTGCCTGCTCGTATACCGAGATGGAAGGCCTGCTGTGGAGCGCGCTGGAAGCGCGGCGCCACGCCTTCGTCATCCTGCTGCACAACTTCGAGCTGCTCAATCGCGCGCGCAACGCGTCCGATCCCGTCGTCGTCGATCGATTCCGGCGCCTTTGCGCGTTTCTCGACCGCAACCGCGATTCGTTTCGCGTGCGTGGCTTCAACGGGCTGAAGCCCAGGCCGGTCCTGCACCAGCCGGCCGCCCTCGCGTCGACGGGCTGGAAGACGGCGGGCAGGATGTTCGAGCAGCTCTCGCGCAGGCAATACAGGTGACGCTCCGCCGGTGACATCAAATTCCGCCCGGCCTCCCGTCTGTCGGCACGCGCGGATGCCGCGTCACATGTGCTCGATCATCACGTCCCCGAAGCCCGAGCACGACACCTGCGTCGCGCCGTCCATCAGCCGCGCGAAGTCGTAGGTGACCTTCTTGCTGAGGATCGCGCGCTCCATGGAGGCGATGATCAGGTCGGCGGCTTCGATCCAACCCATGTGGCGCAGCATCATCTCGGCCGACAGGATCTCCGAGCCCGGGTTGACGTAGTCCTTGCCGGCGTACTTGGGCGCGGTGCCGTGGGTGGCCTCGAACATGGCGACGGTGTCGGACATGTTCGCGCCCGGGGCGATGCCGATGCCGCCGACCTGCGCGGCGAGCGCGTCGGAGACGTAGTCGCCGTTGAGGTTCAGCGTGGCGATGACCGAGTATTCGGCCGGACGCAGGATGATCTGCTGCAGGAAGGCGTCGGCGATGACGTCCTTGACGGTGATGTCGCGGCCGGTCTTCGGGTTCTTGAACTTGACCCACGGGCCGCCGTCGATCAGCTGCGCGCCGAATTCCTTCTGCGCCAGCGCGTAGCCCCAGTCACGGAAGCCACCTTCGGTGTACTTCATGATGTTGCCCTTGTGCACAAGCGTGACGGACGGCCTGTCGTTGTCGATCGCGTACTGCAGCGCCTTGCGCACCAGGCGCTCGGTGCCTTCGATCGACACCGGCTTGATGCCGATGGCCGAGGTCTCGGGGAAACGGATCTTGGTCGCACCCATCTCGTCCTTCAAGAACTTGATCAGCTTCTTCGCCTGGTCGCTGCCGGCCTCGTATTCGATGCCGGCGTAGATGTCCTCCGAGTTCTCGCGGAAGATGACCATGTCGACCTTCTCGGGCGCCTTCACCGGCGAGGGCACGCCCTTGAAGTAGCGCACCGGGCGCAGGCAGACGTACAGATCGAGCTGCTGGCGCAGCGTCACGTTGAGCGAACGGATGCCGCCGCCCACCGGCGTCGTCAGCGGACCCTTGATCGAGACGATGTAGTCCTTGACGATGTCCAGCGTCTCGTCCGGCAGCCAGACGTCCGGCCCGTAGACCTTGGTCGCCTTCTCGCCCGCGAAGATCTCCATCCAGTGGATCCGGCGCTTGCCGCCATAGGACTTGGCGACCGCGGCATCGACGACCTTGAGCATGACCGGCGTGATGTCCAGGCCGGTGCCGTCCCCTTCGATGTACGGAATGATCGGCTGATCGGGCACGTTCAACGACTTGTCCGCGTTGACCGTGATCTTCTGTCCGCCCGCCGGCACCGTGACATGTTGGCTCATTGACTCTTGCTCCGGAGTTGTTCTGAGAGTGGGGACGCACCAAAAAGGCGCCCGTAAAAAATAAATTCTAGTTCACAAAAATCTGTCAACCGCTCGACAGGGGGATGCGTTTGAGGGCTGCGACGCCCTGACGGGTAAGCAATTTCAACTTATTTAAGGTACCTTAAAATGACCAAGCTCCTGGCCGCCCTGATCGTCTCCACCTTCGCCGTCGGCGCTTTCGCCGCTGATGCCGCTTCGGCCCCCGCTTCGGCTCCGGCCAAGAAGATGAAGGCCGAAAAGAAGGCCCCGAAGGCCAAGGAAGCCGCTTCGGCCGCTTCGAAGTAATCTTCGAGATTCTTGGAATCGCGCCGGCTCGCCGGGGCGGTTCGAGATGAGAGAACGCCCGGCCCCGCGCCGGGCGTTTTCATTGGTGCGTGCGAATCGATGCGTGAACGTGTGCGCGCCTTTACGGCGTCGACAGTCCGACAAGGGCCATCAGCCCTCGCCGCCTGCCGGCTTCGCGACGTGGCTCACCGCATGGCCCGCGCGCTCGTACTCGCGCCAGCGCTGGCGACCCGCTTCGCGATGTTCCGGATCGAGTCCGACGATCGCGATCAGCCGGTCGAATGCGCCAACGTCCGCCACCGGATGACCGGCCAGCGTCACGCCGACGCGGCACGCGGATGGCGCGCTCGCCGCGCCCTTGACCAGCACGATCGGCGACATCGCCAGCCGCTGCGCATCGGCGCCGTCGCGCGGGAGCACGATGTGCGGCACGAATTCGAGCGGCTCGAAGGTCCACAGCGCCTGGTCGAGGCGATCGAGCAGCGCCGGCTCGCCGTGCACGGCCACCCGCGCGCCGGCCCGATAAGCCTTGCGCAGCAGCCGGCACGCGTAGTCCAGCGGACTCGCGATGCCGGTGTGGAAGGCGACGTCGGTCAACGCGGCGAGCGCCTTACTTGGCCCGAGACATCACGAAGTGCGTGAGCAGCGGCACCGGACGGCCGGTCGCGCCCTTGGCGGCGCCCGAACGATGCGCCGTGCCGGCGATGTCCAGGTGGGCCCACGGGAACTTGGCCGTGTAGCGCTGCAGGAACTTGGCCGCGGTGATCGAGCCGCCGGCGCGGCCGCCGATGTTGGCCATGTCGGCGAAGTTGCTCTTGAGGAGATCGTCGTACTCGTCGTCCAGCGGCATGCGCCAGGCCGGATCCAGGCCGGCGGCCGAGGCGGCCAGCAGGTCGGCGGCGAGCTTGTCGTCCGGCGAGAACAGGCCGCTGTTGTGGTGGCCCAGCGCGATCACGATGGCGCCGGTGAGCGTGGCGATGTCGACGACGGCGGCCGGCTTGAAGCGCTCGGCGTAGGTCAGCGCATCGCACAGGATCAGGCGGCCTTCGGCGTCCGTGTTCAGGATCTCGATGGTCTGGCCCGACATGCTCGTGACCACGTCGCCCGGCTTGGTGGCCCGGCCCGAGGGCATGTTGTCGCAGGTCGGGATCAGGCCGACGAGATTGACCTTGAGCTTCAGTTCGGCGACCGAGCGCAGCGTGCCCAGCACGCTGGCGGCACCGCACATGTCGAACTTCATCTCGTCCATCTCGGGGCCCGGCTTGAGCGAGATGCCGCCGGTGTCGAACGTGATGCCCTTGCCCACCAGCACCACCGGCGCGTCCTTCTTGCCGGCGCCCTTGTACTGCATGACGATGAACTTCGGCGGCTCGTAGGAGCCTTGCGCGACGGACAGGAACGAGCCCATGCCCAGCTTCTCGCAGGCCTTGCGATCGAGCACCTCGACCTCGAGGCCGTGCGTCTTGACCATCGCCAGCGCCTGCTCGCCCAGGTAGGTCGGCGTGGCGTAGTTGGCCGGAAGGTTCGCGCACTCGCGCGCGAGATCCATGCCCGAGACGATGGCGGCGCCGACGCCCAGGCCCGTCTTCGCGGCGGCCGCGGCGGACTTGGGCACGACGTACGACACCTTGGCCAGCGCCGGCGCCGGCGCGGCGCTCGGCTTGGTCTTGCTGTAGTGATAAGCCGCGTCGCCCACGGCGATCGCCAGCGCCTCGGCATGCGCCGCGGTGCCTTCGCCGCCGACGACGGCCACGTGCTTGGCCGGGCTGGACTTGACGGCGGACAGCGCCGAGGCGACCGCGGCCTTGAAGGCCTTGGCCGAGTTGTCGCGCGCGACGGCCAGCACGACGCGGCCGGCCTTGGCCCCGGCCACGCGCGGCAGGTATACGGAGCGACCGGCCTTGCGTTCGAGGTCGCCGCCCTTGAGCGCGTCCTCCAGCGCCGCGTCGACGCCGCCGCCGAAGCTGGGCAGATCGCCGGAAGCCGGCAGGACGACGATCAGGGCATCGGCAGCGATGCCGGCGACGCCCGCTTCGGGCAGGGCCAGGGTTTGGAAGTCCATGGTGGGTACTTGTTGTCGATTGGAGATAATCAGGCGATGTTATTCGATTCGACCGTCCGCAAGGAGTTGGCGCGCAGCTTCGCGGCGACGCTGATGGTGATCCTCACCATCTTCATGACCAATCTCGTGATCCACACGCTCGGCCTTGCGGCCAACGGGGCCGTGGCGGCGCAGGACGTCCTGTTCGTCTTCACGCTGCTGGCGCTGCAGACGCTGCCGACCATCCTGGCGCTGTCGCTGTTCATCGGCGTCATCCTCACGCTGGGGCGCATGTACCGCGAGAGCGAGATGGCGATCTGGTTTTCCAGCGGCGTCGGGCTGGCACGCTTCATCCGCCCGGTGTTCGCGACGAGCTGGCCGGTGATCGTGCTGGTGGGCATCCTGATGCTGTTCGTCTGGCCGTGGAGCTACGGCCAGTACAACGACCTGCGCCAGCGCTTCGAGCAGCGCGCCGACGTGCTGCGCGCGTCGCCGGGCCAGTTCCAGTCGTCGGGCGACGGCCACCGCGTGTTCTTCGTCGAGAAGGCCGCCAGCGGCACCAACGGCGGCGGGCGCAACGTCTTCATCCTGAGCGATGCCCCGACGCGCGAATCGGTGGCGGTGTCGCAGTCGGGCAAGGTCGAGAACGTCGGCAGCGACCGCTTCCTGGTACTCGACTCGGGCCACATGGAACAGAACGACAAGGTCTCCGGCGAGCACACGCACGTCGAGTTCAAGAACTACCGCGTCCACGCCGGCACCAGCAGCGGCCCGACCAACAACGCGCCGTCGCCGCGCTCCGTCGACACCGTCGACCTGCTGCTGGGCGGTGGCCCGGCCTACATGGGCGAGCTCACGTGGCGGCTCGGCCTGATCCTGGGCGCGACCAACCTGCTGTTCATGGGCATCAGCCTGTCGGCCGCCAACCCGCGGCGCGCAAGCAACTGGAGCCTGCTGTTCGCGGCGCTCGCGTTCGTCATCTACTACAACCTGCTCAACCTGACGCAGGCCTGGGTCGGCGCGGGACGCGCGAACATCTTCGTCGTGCTGTTCGGCCTGCACGGCGCGGCCTTCCTGCTCGGCCTCGGGCTGATCTGGTGGCGCGAGCATGCCACCGTGATCCATCCGCTCAAGCTGCTGCTGCGCCGGGGCGCCACGACATGAAGACCGTCCGCAACCTCCTCTATCGCGACGTGCTGTGGTCGGTGTTCTTCGTGACCATCTTCTTCATCGCGCTGTTCTTCTTCATCGACTTCGTCGACGAGATGAGCCGCGTCGGCCGCAACGGCTACACGATGACCGCCGCCGCGCTCGCGACGCTGCTGGAGCAGCCCGGGCATGTCTACGAGCTGTTCCCGATCGCGGTGCTGATCGGCACGATCTACTCGATGGCACGCCTGGCGCAGTCGTCCGAGTTCACGATCCTGCGCACCGCCGGCCTGGGCCCGGGCCGCGCGCTGAGCCTGCTGGGCGTGATCGGCCTGCTGTTCGCCGTGCTGACCTTCAGCCTCGGCGAGTACGTGACGCCGCACAGCGAGCAGGCCGCGGGCTTCCTGAAGGCGCGCTTCGGCATGGGCCTGGCGATCGGCGCCACCGGCGCGTGGCTCAAGGAGCGCCGCACCGACCCCGACGGCGAGCGCAGCATCACCGTCAACGTGCACGGCGTCGGCAAGGATGGCGAGCTCACCGGCGTGCGCATCTACGAGATGGACCCGAGTGGGCGCGAGGTGCGCAGCCTGGTCGCCGAGCACGCCATCGTGCCGCGCACGCGCTCGATCACCGAGTGGACGCTGCAGGACGTCACCGAGACCACCTGGATCCCGCGCACGCCCACCAGCGAGCCGCGCGTCGAATCGAAGACACTGCCGCAGATGGCGTGGCCGACGCGGCTCAACGCGTCCGTCGCCGCCGCCGCCCTGCTGCCGGCGCAGAGCATGGGCGCGGTCGCGCTGTGGCGCTACAGCACCCACCTGGCCGAACAGGAGCAATCGACGCAGAACTACCGCATCCTGTTCTGGAAACGCGTGCTGTATCCGTTCGCCTGCCTCGTGATGGTGGCGCTCGCCCTGCCCTTCGCATACCTGCACGCGCGCGCCGGCGGCGTCAGCGTGAAGGTGTTCGGCGGCATCATGCTGGGCATCAGCTTCGTGCTGCTGAACAACGTCGTCGGCCACCTCGGGCTGCTGCACGAGTGGACGCCGTGGATCGCCGCCTCGGTGCCCAGCGTCGTCTACCTGCTGATGTCGATGTCGGCCTTTGCATGGCTCGTGAGGTATCGATGAGTCCGCACGGCCGCCCGAAGGACGAATGCCCCCGCTTGGCGGGGAGGCGCGCAGCGTCAGGGGTGCTCAAATGACCCTTCGACGCGGCTTGATCCTTCTTGCGCACGGCGCGCGCGACCCGTCGTGGGCGGCGCCGTTCGAGGCCGTCGCCGCGCGCGTGCGCACGCGGGCGCCCGAGGCCGTCGTGCGGCTCGCGTTCCTCGAGCTGATGGCGCCGGCCATGGAAGACGTCGGCGCCGAACTCGCCGGCCTCGGCTGCACGCGCGTCGACGTCCTGCCGGTGTTCCTCGGCGCCGGCGGCCACGTGCGGCGCGACGTGCCGGCGCAGCTCGCGCAGCTGCGCGAGGCGCACGCGGGCATCGTCTGGACGCTGCACGACGCGCTCGGCGAGACGCCGCACGTCATCGCCGCGCTGGCCGACGCCGCGATCGACCTCGCCGGCCTGGGCTTCGCCCCCGGCCACCACCCGCTGGATGGACTGGCCACATGAACCTGCACCAGTTCCGTTTCGTGCAGGAGGCCGTGCGCCGCAACTTGAACCTCACCGAGACCGCGAAGGCGCTGTTCACGTCCCAGCCCGGCATCTCGAAGGCCATCCTCGAGCTCGAGGAGGAACTGGGCATCGACCTGTTCGTGCGCCACGGCAAGCGCCTGCGCCGCGTCACCGAGCCTGGGCAGGAGGTGCTCAAGGCGATCGACGTGATCCTGCGCGAGGTCGCCAACATGAAGCGCATCGGCGAGGAGTATTCGAAGCAGGACGCCGGCACGCTGTCGATCGCCGCCACGCACACCCAGGCGCGCTACGTCCTGCCCGAGCCGGTCGCGCAGCTGCGCCGCCGCTTTCCGAAGGTGCAGGTCAGCCTGCACCAGGGCTCGCCCGACCAGGTCGTGCAGATGCTGCTCGATGGCACCGCCGACATCGGCCTGGCCACGGAGTCGCTGTCGGAGCCCGAGGACCTGGTCTCGCTGCCCTGCTACGAGTGGGAGCACGTGATCGTGATGCGCGCCGAGCACCCGCTCGCCGAGGTCGACAAGATCACGCTGGAGCAGCTCGCCAACGAGACGCTGATCTCGTACCACCCGTCGTTCACCGGCCGCAAGCGCATCGACGCCGCGTTCGCGCAGCGCCGCATCAAGCCCAACATCGCGCTCGAGGCGATCGACTCCGACGTCATCAAGACCTACGTCAAGTCGGGCCTCGGCGTGGGCATCGTCGCCGAGATGGCCGTGCGCGACGATCCGCCCGGCGGCGAGCTGGTGCACCGGCCGGCAGGGCATCTGTTCGGCAGCAACGTCACGCGCGTCGCATTCCGCCGCGGCGCCTACCTGCGCGGCTACGTGCTCACATTCGCCGAGCTGCTGTCCGACCGCCTGACGCGGCCGCTGCTGCTGCGCGCGCTCGGCGGCGCCGGAGAAAACTATGACCTCTGATCTTTCGCACCTGGTCGGCGAGAGCCGGCTGCCCACCGTGGGCACGACCATCTTCACCGTGATGTCGGCGCTGGCCGTCGAGACGGGCGCGATCAATCTCGGCCAGGGCTTCCCCGACTTCGACTGCGATCCCGCGCTGGTCGATGCCGTCGCGGCCGCGATGCGTGCCGGCCACAACCAGTACCCGCCGATGACCGGCGTGCCGGCGTTGCGCCAGGCCGCGTCCGACAAGGTCGCCATGACCACCGGCCACCGCTACGACGCCGACTCGGAGATCACGATCACGGCCGGCGCCACGCAAGGCATCCTGTCGACCGTGCTGGCGCTGGTGCATCCGGGCGACGACGTGATCGTGCTGGAGCCGTGCTACGACAGCTACGGCCCGTCGATCACGCTGGCCGGCGGCAACACGATCCGCGTGCCGCTGACGCCAGGCACCTGGCGGCCCGACTTCGACGCGTTGGAGAAGGCGCTGACGCCGCGCACGCGCCTGGTCGTCGTCAACACGCCGCACAACCCGAGCGGCACCGTGTGGACGGCCGCCGAGATGGCCCGTTTCGCGGCGCTGCTGGCGCCCACGCGCGCGCTGGTGCTGTCCGACGAGGTCTACGAGCACATGGTGTTCGACGGCGTCGCGCATGCCAGCGTCTCGGGCCTGCCCGAGCTGGCCGAGCGCAGCGTCGTGGTGTCGAGCTTCGGCAAGACCTTCCACGTCACCGGCTGGAAGGTCGGCTACGTCGCCGCGCCGGCGGCGCTGATGCGCGAGTTCCGCAAGGTGCACCAGTTCAACGTGTTCACGGTCAACGCGCCGATGCAGCACGGCATCGCGGCCTTCCTGGCCGACCCGTCGCACTGGCGGTCGCTGGCACCGTTCTACCAGGCCAAGCGCGACCGCTTCCGCGCCGGGCTCGCCTCGACGCCGCTGAAGCTGCTGCCCTGCGAGGGCACGTACTTCCAGTGCGTCGACTACTCGGCGCTGTCCGACAAGCGCGACCTGGCGTATTGCGAGCAGCTCGCCACCGAGGTCGGCGTCGCCGCGATCCCGATGTCGGCGTTCTACGACCAGGCGCCGGACATGCGCGTGATCCGCTTCTGCTTCGCGAAGAAGGAAGCGACGCTGGACGAGGCCTTGCGGCGGCTGCAGGCACTCAAGGCCTGAGAACCTGTGAACGAACCCGCCACGCCCGCTCGTCCCGTCAAAACACGCCCGCTCTGCGTTGCAAATGCTCGCCGTAGCCCGAGCTACGTCTGCGCTTTGCGCCTTGATCGGACGCGTTTTGACGGCCCGCTCGGTCGCGTCGGATTCATTCACAGGTTCTGAGCGCGCGGGCGAAGGCCGCACGCTGATCGGCCTGTCGACGACGTCAGGCGCCGATAGGCTGATGCAGCTCAGCGCTTGGTCGGCAACTCGGAGTCCGGCGTCTCGCTGTCGTGCCAATCGAGCGGCGACGGCTTCGGCGCGGTCGGGGCGGCCGGCGCCAGACTCAGCTCGTCGAGCGTCGCGTGCACGTCGTCGCCTTCGACTTCGGCCGGCGGCAGCTCGAGATCCAGGTGGCCGACGCCGTGGCCGGGCTCGAAGCCGGTCAGCTCGAAGCTGGTCAGCATGCCGTGCCGGGTATCGCCTTCGGCGTCCACGGCCTCGAGGTCGAGCCCATCGTCCTGCGTCGGCAGCGCGCGTTCGTTGATCGCGCGCGCGCCGGGGTAGACCGGCATCGTCGCGGTCGGCGCGGAGTCGTCCAGCGGCAGCAGGACGTCGATCTGCGCGCTGCCGTAGCCACCGCCGTTCTGCCACAGGTCGCGCGCCAGCGAATACAGCACCAGCACGTCGCGATAGGCCGGCAGGTCGAACAGCTCGCTGGTGTCGTCGCGCTTGAACAGCAGGCCTTCCAGGATCGCCATCGCGTCGATCGGCGAGGCCCACGCGCCTTCGAGCAGCTCGACGGTCTCGGGATAGTCCTCCAGCGAGCGACCGGCGGTCGGGCCGGTGTCCCAGTCGGGCGCGTACGCATTGAAGCGGCGGTTGAAACGCGCGCGGGTGCGTTCGTAGGCGCTGCGATCGCCCTGGCGCTTGTAGATCTCGAGCAGCTTGGTGTACGGCAGCGGACTCTGGCCGCCCGCGCTGCGCAGGTGCGACATCAGCAGGTCGACCGCGGCGTCCTCCTGGCCCAGCGCGATGAAGAAATCGGCCTGCTGTTCGAGATCCAGCAGCTCCTCGACCGACAGCTCGCGCGGCGCCGGTTCCGGCACGGTGGCGGCCAAGGCCTGGCGATTGAGCGGCCGCGTGGCGGAATGGTCGGGCGCGACGGGCACGCCGCGCGCGTCGCCTTCGTCGACGATCGGCAGTTCCGCGAACGCGCCTTCGACCGGCACCGGGGCGGCCGCGTCGTAGCGCGTGTCGGCGGCGGCAGCGACCGCCTGCGACTCGACGACCGGTTCAGGCTCGCGCTGCGCGGACGGCGACGGGCCCAGCTGCGACTGGTTGAACCAGTCGCTGTGCGCGATCCGGTTCTGCTGGCGCAGCTTCAACAACAGCGCAACGATCGCGGCGGCGGCGATGGCCAGCAGGCCCAGCAGCCACGGCGCCCAGTCGCTGCGCGATTGCGCCTCGGCGAGCTGGGCCTGCAGCTTGAGGGCCTCGTCGTGCTGCACCTGGCTGTCGTGCCTGATCGCCTGGACGCTTTGTTCGAGCGCCTTCAACTGGCGCACATCGGGATCGTCGATATCCGACGGAGCAACGCCGGCGCCGGAGGCGGCCGACGGCGGAATGATCGGCTCCTCCATGTCGAGCTTGAGATGCGGCACGCCCGGATCCAGCAGCAGCCGGGACGTCTCCTCGGCCGAAGGCGGCGGCGCGACCCGGGGCCCCGGCTTGCGGGCGCTCCCGGCATCGGCGGCGACGTGACGCCTGGACGGCGGCGCCGCCGGCGGTGTGTTGAGATCGTTGGCGAGCGCCACCGTCGGGCCCTTGCGCAGCACGCGCGCGCGCCCGCTGCCCGCGCCGCTGGCGGCACGGGCAGCGGCGTAGGCGGTGGAGTACGCGGTCGGCGCCGAGGCGTCCGGAGAGCCCCGCGCCGTTCGGGCCGCCGGCTCGGGCGCGGCGTCGACCGGCGCAACCTGCGGCAGCTGCGCCGCCGTCGTGGCCAGCGTCGGCGGATCGGCGAACACCGAAAAGCGGCGCGTGAACGGGCGGTCGCAGCTGGCGTTGAGCGCGACTTCGACGATCGGCTCCGCCACCGGCGCAGTGGCCGTGATCTTCACGATCCAGGCGTAGTCACCGCTGCCGGGTTGCAGCTCCGTGCGAACCTGCGCGGCCGGCACGCGCGCCTCGCCGTAGTAAACCTGGGTGGTCAGGCATTCGAGGCCGATATGCTCGCCCGGCTCGACGCGGATGGGAACCGTGAAAGTGAAGGCCTGGCCGAGTACCGCGTCGGAAACCGCGCGACCGAAACCCAGCGCCCAGACTTGCTGGGACGCCAATGCGGTCGCGGCGAAAATGACGTGCGCGGTAAAGTGTTTTTTCATTCCTGTGGACGCCACAGATAACCCCGATCGACTCTAACACGGTTGCTTACAGAAACTGTCGCGGGAACACCGGGGGAGAATGATGCTTATTCGTGACATATCGTTCAATGCACAATTCGTCGAATATCTCCGGTTTCTCCGAATTCTGTATTCATCCTGAAGGCCGCCAATGCCCAGTGAACTCCTGACTTCCCGCGAAGGTTCGACGCTGATTCTGACCCTCAGCGATCCCGCCACTCGCAACACATTGTCGCCCCAGGTCTACTCGGCAGGCGTCGAGGCGCTGAACGTGGCGGAATCCGACGATTCCATCCGGGCAGTCATCGTGCGCGGCGACGGCGAACATTTCTGCGCCGGCGGCGACCTGAATCGAATCATCGGATTGCGCAAGACCGGTCCGCAAGCACAGTCGGAATCGATCGCGCTGTTCCACCAATTGATCGAATCGCTGCGGGCATTTCCGAAACCAACGATCGCCGCCGTGGAGGGTTTTGCGGCCGGCGGAGGTATGTCGCTGGCGCTGGCCTGCGACCTGCTGGTGGCGGCGGCCGACGCCAAGTTCGTGATGTCGTACGGCAAGGTCGGCCTGACGCCGGACGGCGGCGGCTCCTGGCACGTGGCGCGCATGCTGCCGCGACCCGTGGCCCTCGAGATGCTGTGGCTGGCCGCGCCGATGAAGCCGGAACGCCTGCATGCGCTGGGGCTTGTCAACCGCGTGACAGACAAGGGCCAGGCGCTCGCCGAAGCTCTGGCCCTGGCCGACAAGCTCGCCGCGATGGCCCCGAACGCGGTGGCCGGCGCGAAGGAACTGGTCGCCCGGGCCGCCCTGTCGCCGCTGGGCGAGCATCTGGAAGCGGAGCGCCGGCAATTCCTCGTCAACCTGTTCCACGACAACGGCGACGAGGGTTTGAAGGCCTTCTTCGAGAAACGCCTGCCGGTATTTCGCTGACTATTTCTCCGGAGTCGGCGGCCTTCAACTGCAAAACCAACTGAAATCTCCTTGAACGCCGACCGCCCCGCCCTGCACCCGCCCGTTCGCCGCCGCCTCTACCTGATGCGGCACGGCTCGGTTGACTACTTCACGGCCGATGGAACGCCCGTTCCGCCGCACACGGTGCCGCTCAACGACGCCGGACGCGCGCAGGCGGACGCCGCGGGCGCGCTGTTCGCCGCCGCCGGCGTGCGCTTCGACCGCGTGCTGGTGAGCGGCCTCGCGCGCACCGTCGAGACGGCGCAGCGCGTGCTGGCCGCCGCGGGCCAGGACGCGCCGATCGCGCACGATCCGCGGCTCGAGGAGATCCGCCCCGGCCGCCTCGACGCGATCGCGCCCGACCGGCTGCGCGCCGCGTTCACGGGCGTGTTCAGCGCCGCCGCCGACGTCGAATCGCTGCAGTTCCTCGGCGGCGAGACGGTCGGCGCGATGATGGACCGCTGCCTGCCGGCCTTCGACGAACTGCTGGCCCATCCGGCCTGGCACTGCGCGCTGCTGGTGCTGCACGGCGGCATCAACCGCGCGCTGCTGGGTCACGCGCTGACCGGCGGACGCACGTTCCTGGGCCGCCTGGAGCAGTCGCCGGCATGCATCAACGTGCTGGACGTCGGCCGCGACGACATCGTCGTGCGCGGCACCAACCTCGCGCCGACGCAATGGCTGCACGAACGCGAGCGCTACACGACCATGGAGAAGCTGTTGGCGCAGTACCTGCGCGCTGGGGATGTCCCGGTTTGAGACGACAATTGCCGGCTTGGCTGCTGTCGCTCCCGGGACAAGGAATGAACAACCCGATTCTTACAATCGAAGAACAGAACAACATCGACGCGGGCCCATGGTTCTCCAGACTCTCCGAAGAACTGCGCGCGGCGATCCTGTCGCGTGCCGTCGTGCGCCGGCTGTCGGACGGCGCGCCGCTCGCATCGCGCGGCTCGCCCGCGGAGGACTGGTGCGGCGTGGCCAAGGGCGCGGTGCGCGTCAGCTCGGTGTCGATGTCGGGCAAGCAGGTCTCGCTGACCTACGTCGAGCCGGGCACCTGGTTCGGCGACATCGCGCTGTTCGACGGCCTGCCGCGCACGCACGACGCCGATGCGCATGGCGCCACCACGCTGCTGTCGGTGCGCAAGGCCGACTTCAAGGATCTGCTGCAGCAGCACGTGGAGCTGTACGACGCGCTGCTGCGCCTGAACTGCCGCCGGCTGCGCATCATGTTCAACCTCGTCGAGGACCTGAACACCCGGCCGCTGTCCGCGCGCCTGGCCAAGAACATCCTGATGCTGGCCAAGAGCTACGGCATCAACCAGGGCGACGAGGTGCGCATCGGCCTGCAGCTCGCGCAGGAAGACCTGGCGCAGCTGGTGGGCGCGTCGCGCCAGCGCGTCAACCAGGAGTTGAAGGAGCTTGAGCGCGAAGGCGCGCTGCGCATCGAGCCGACGCGCATCGTCGTGCTCTCGCGCGAGAAGCTCGTTCACGCTGCCGAACGCTGAATTGCACCGGACAACCGTCCGCTGCATCGAATGACAACATGCATTGAGACAAGTCCGATGAACCAGACCGAACAGAACACGGGCACCCGCCCGGTCGCCGACAGCCACCGCTTCGACGTTCCCGCCCTCGAGGCCTTCCTCGCGAAGAACCTCGACGGCTTCGCCGGCCCGCTGAGCGTCGAGCAGTTCAAGGGCGGCCAGTCCAACCCGACGTACAAGCTCGTGACGCCGTCGCGCTCGTACGTGATGCGCTCGAAGCCGGGCCCGGTCGCGAAGCTGCTGCCGTCCGCGCACGCCGTCGAGCGCGAGTACCGCGTGATGGACGCGCTCGCCGGCACCGGCGTGCCCGTCGCGAAGATGCACCTGCTGTGCGAGGATGAGTCGGTCATCGGCCGCGCGTTCTTCGTGATGGAGTTCGTCGAGGGCCGAGTGCTCTGGGACCAGGGCCTGGCAGGCGCGACGACCGCCGAACGCGGCGCGATCTACGACGAGATGAACCGCGTGATCGCGGCGATGCACAGCGTCGACGTGAACAAGGTCGGCCTGGCCGACTACGGCAAGCCCGGCAACTTCTTCGCGCGCCAGATCGGCCGCTGGACCAAGCAGTACCAGGCCTCGATCACCGAGCCGATCGAGGCGATGGATCGCCTGATCGAATGGCTGCCCGCGCACATGCCCGCAAGCGCGATGGACGAGTCGCAGGTCTCCGTCGTGCACGGCGACTACCGCATGGACAACCTGATCTTCCATCCGACCGAGCCGCGCGTGCTGGCGGTGCTCGATTGGGAGCTGTCGACGCTGGGCCATCCGCTGGGCGACTTCAGCTACCACTGCATGGCCTGGCACATCCCGCCGGGCACGTTCCGCGGCATCGCGGGGCTGGATCATGCGGCGCTGGGCATCCCGTCCGAGCGCGACTACGTGCGCCGCTACTGCGAGCGCACCGGCCGCGCCGACCCCGACGCGCTGCTGGCCGACTGGAACTTCTACCTCGCCTACAACCTGTTCCGCCTCGCGGCGATCCTGCAAGGCATCGCGCGCCGCGTCGTCGACGGCACCGCCTCGAGCGCGCAGGCGCGCGCGACAGGCGCGGGCGCGCGACCGCTCGCCGAACTCGCGTGGCAATTCGCCCGGAAGGCCTGACATGGATTTCAGCTACTCGCCCCGCACCGTCGAACTGCAGCAACGCCTGCAGGCCTTCTTCGACGAGCACATCCTGCCGGCCGAGCCGCGCTACTTCGAGGAGATCGAGGCCAACACCGCTGCCGGCAAGCGCTGGACGCCGCTGCAGCTGATCGAGGATCTCAAGGTCAAGGCGCGCGCCGCGGGCCTGTGGAACCTGTTCCTGCCGGACAGCGAACGCGGCGCGGGCCTGTCGAACCAGGACTACGCGCCGCTGGCCGAGATCATGGGCCGCACGCCCTGGGCCAGCGAGGTCTTCAACTGCTCGGCGCCCGACACCGGCAACATGGAGGTGCTGGTGCGCTACGGCACGCCCGAGCACCAGCAGCGCTGGCTCGAGCCGCTGCTCGAAGGAAGGATCCGCAGCGCCTTCGCGATGACCGAGCCGGCGGTGGCGTCGTCGGATGCGACCAACATCCAGGCCAGCATCGTGCGCGACGGCGACGAGTACGTGATCAACGGCCGCAAGTGGTGGACGTCTGGCGCCGGCGATCCGCGCTGCGCGGTCTACATCTTCATGGGCAAGTCCGATCCGGACGCGCCCTCGCATTCGCAGCAGTCGATGATCCTGGTGCCGGCCGACGCGCCCGGCGTGAAGGTGCTGCGCCCGCTGACGGTGTTCGGCTACGACGACGCGCCGCACGGCCACATGGAAGTGGCGTTCGACGACGTGCGCGTGCCCGTCTCCAACATCCTGCTCGGCGAGGGCCGCGGCTTCGAGATCGCGCAGGGCCGCCTCGGCCCGGGCCGCATCCACCACTGCATGCGCCTGATCGGCCTGGCCGAGCGCGCGCTGGAGCTGATGTGCGAGCGCGCCGCCGCACGCGTGGCCTTCGGCAAGCCGCTGTCGCACCAGACCGTGACGCAGGAGCGCATCGCCGAGGCGCGCTGCCAGATCGACATGGCGCGCCTGCTCACGTTGAAGGCCGCGTGGATGATGGACGTGGCCGGCAACAAGTCGGCGAAGTCCGAGATCGCGATGATCAAGGTCGTCGCGCCCAACATGGCCTGCCGCGTGATCGACTGGGCGATGCAGGTGTTCGGCGCGATGGGCATGTCGGAGGACGCGCCGCTGGCCTATTTCTACACGATCGCCCGCACGCTGCGCTTCGCCGACGGCCCGGACGAAGTGCACCGCAACTCGATCGCGAAGATCGAACTCGGAAGACTGGCCAAGCCCGTCAAGCACTCTTCCTGAGCGCTGTATCGACGGCCTCGGCCACCGCGATGCAGGTCTCGAGCACCTGCACGCGCGGCGCGGCGGCGGCCTGCCGGATCACGACTTGGCCGCGCGAGAGCCGCAGGATGAACGGCTCGGCCGACACCGCCTCGATCGGCATCGTGTCGGCGCGCCGCTTCAACGCATCGGCGATCGGACCGGCCAGCCAGCGCGAGACCCAGGCCGTGTCGTTGCTGATCGCGCCGTAGCGATCGCGCAGCGGCACGCCCATCTGGTTGGGGCTCAGCTTGGCATGCATCGCGAGCCAGCGCATCTCCTCCGGCGTCTCTTCGTCGAGCCGGGTCTGCACGTTGTCGGTGAACTGCGCGTAGACCTCGTGATCGAGACGCGCCAGCAGCGGCCGATCGAGCACCAGCGCCTGCACGTCCGAGTTCAGCGCGACCTCGAAGCGGATGCGGAACTCGTGGCTGCTCATGAAGCTGCGCTGCGCGGGGCCCCACTCGATGCGCCAGCCCGCGTGCCCCGGGTTGTGGTCCATGGCCCAGCCGTCGTGCGCGATGGTGCGCTTGAGGGTCCAGTGGTTGTCGTGGGCCCAGGCCACGAAATCCGTCCAGTTGGGGAGCGCGCCTCCCAGCGCCAACCATCGTCGCACCGCATCAAGCATGATGTTGTAGTACTCTGCCCCTGAGGAGGCTTCCTGCCATGATCGAAGTGTATTCGTGGGCCACGCCGAACGGCCACAAGGTTCACATCATGCTTGAAGAATGCGGCCTGCCGTACCGCGTGCACGCGGTCGACATAGGGGCCGGCGACCAGTTCAAGCCGGACTTCCTCAAGATCAGTCCGAACAACAAGATCCCGGCCATCGTCGATCCCGACGGCCCCGACGGCAAGCCGATCAGCCTGTTCGAATCCGGCGCGATCCTGCTGTACCTGGCCGGCAAGACCGGGCGTTTCCTGCCCGACTCGGTGGCCGAGCGCTACGAGATGCTGCAGTGGCTGATGTTCCAGATGGGCGGCGTCGGTCCGATGCTGGGCCAGGCGCATCACTTCCGCGTCTACGCGCCCGAGAAGATCGCCTACGCCGTCGACCGCTACACCAACGAGGCGCGCCGCCTGTACGGCGTGATGGACAAGCGCCTCGCGAGGTCGCGCTACATCGGCGGCAAGGACTACGGCATCGCCGACATGGCCATCTTCCCGTGGCTGCGCTCGTGGAAGAACCAGGGCATCTCGTGGGCCGATTTCCCGCACCTGAAAGGCTGGTTCGACGAGATCTCCGCCAGGCCCGCGGTCATCCGTGGCGTGGACATCCTCACCGGCCAGCGAAGACCGCTGGACGACGATCCGAAGGCGCGCGAGATGCTGTTCGGACAGACGCAGTACGCGCGCCGCTGAGCTCGCCCGATAGAATCGCGGGCTGCGCAAGACTGCCCATAGCTCAACTGGATAGAGCAGTTGCCTTCTAAGCAACAGGTCGGGGGTTCGAGTCCCTCTGGGCAGGCCACTTCCCACATGCAAACCAGTCCGCCACGTTGCGCCATCAGCTGGAGCGCCGGCAAGGATTCGTGGCTCGCGCTCACGCGTGCCCGCGAACAGGGTCTCGCCGTGACCACCTTCGTGACGATGTGCGACGAGGACGGCACGAGCAAGTCGCACGCGCTTCCGCACGAACTCGTCGACGCGCAGGTGCGCGCGCTCGGCGGAACGCCCGTCAGCGTGCGCGTGCCGCAAGGCGAATACGCAGCGCGCTTCGACGCCTGCCTGTGCGAGCTCGCGGCGTCGGGCCACACGCACATGATCTTCGGCGACATCGACCTGCAGGCCCATCGCGACTGGCTCGCGCCCGCCTGCGAGCGCGCGGGGCTCGTCGCGTCGTTTCCGCTGTGGGCCGAGTCGCGCGAGGCGCTCGCGCGCGAGCTCATCGCACGCCGCGTGCGGGCGCGCATCGTGTGCGTGGACACGCGCTGGCTGGACGCGTCGTTCTGCGGCGCCGACTTCGACGCCGCCTTCCTCGCGCGCCTGCCCGCCGGCGTCTGCCCTTGCGGCGAGGACGGCGAGTTCCACACCTTCGTCACCGGCGGCCCGGGCTTCACGCAGCCGCTGCGCGTCATCGACGGCCCGCAACGCCGCGTCGCGTCGCAGCCGCCGTTCGCGCCGACCGAATTCGTCTTCCAGAAGCTGTCGCCGGCGCCATCGACATGACGCGCTTCGTGATGGTGTGGGGCACTTCGAGCGGCGCCGGCAAGAGCTGGCTCGCGACGGCGCTGTGCCGCTCGGCGGCGCGTCGCGGCACGGCCGTCAAGCCGTTCAAGGCGCAGAACATGAGCAACAACGCGCGCGTCGTCGCCGGCCTCGACGGCCTGGGCGCCGAGATCGGCGCCGCGCAGTACTTCCAGGCGCTGGCCGCCGGCGTCGAGCCGAGCGTCGACATGAACCCCGTGCTGCTCAAGCCCGAGCGCGACACCGCGAGCCAGGTGATCGTGCATGGCCGCGTCGATGCCGCACTCGGTCGCATGGGCTGGCGCGAGCGCAGCGCGACGCTCGCGATCGCGGCGCGCGAGAGCCTGCGGCGCCTCGCCGGCTCGTGCGAACTGGTCGTCATCGAGGGCGCCGGCTCGCCCGCCGAGATCAATCTCGCGGCGCAGGACTACGTCAACCTCGGCACCGCGCGCCAGGCCCGCGAGCTGGGCGCGTTCGACAGCCTGCTGGTGACCGACATCGACCGCGGCGGCGCGTTCGCCCACCTGTACGGCACCTGGGCGCTGCTGCCCGACGACCTGCGCGGCTCGCTGGCTGGCTTCGTGCTGAACCGATTTCGCGGCGACGCCGCGTTGCTGGAGCCCGGCCCGAGCGACCTGCAAGGCCTGACCGGCGCGCCGCTCGCCGGCGTGATCCCGATGGTGCGCGACCACGGCCTGCCCGACGAGGACGGCCTGTTCGATGCAGGCGACCCGGGCGTTCCCAAGGCCGGCCGGCTGCGCATCGCCGTGCTGTGCCCGCCGCACATCAGCAACCTCGACGAGTTCGAACCGCTGCGCCGCATGCCCGGCGTGCAGCTTGCGTGGGTGCGCAACGAGGCCGAGCTGCACGGCGCGGACTGGATCGTGCTGCCCGGCTCCAAGCAGGTGAGCGGCGACCTCGCGTGGCTGCGGCGCCAGGGCCTGGACAGCGCCATCGCGCGGCACGCCGCCGCGGGCGGGGCGGTGCTGGGCATCTGCGGCGGCCTGCAGATGCTTGGCGAGGCGCTGGTCGATCCCGACGGCCACGACGGCGAAGCCGGCCTCAACGGCCCGGGCCTGGGCCTGCTGCCGCTCGTCACGCGCTACGTACGCGACAAGCGCGTGCGCCGCACGACGCTGCGCTTTGAGCAGCCGAGCGGCGCCTGGGCGCCGTGGGCTGGCGCCGAGGCCGACGGCTACGAGATCCACTGCGGCGTCACGTCACCCCACCCCGACCTGCCCACGCCGCAGGTCGCGCTGCGCGACGACCGCGGCGAGGCCATCGGCTGGCAACGCGGCAACGTGCTGGGCGTCTACGCGCACGGCCTGTTCGAGTCGCCCGCGCTGCTGCGCGCGATGTGGCACAAGACGGCACCGACCCTCGAAGACAGCTTCGAAAGGCTGGCCGATCTCGTCGATGAACACCTCGCCGCAACACTCCTCGACCGCCTGCTCGCGCCGAACAGGTAGAATGCTCGATTCGGGGCGTAGCGCAGCCTGGTAGCGCATCTGGTTTGGGACCAGAGGGTCGCGAGTTCGAATCCCGCCGCCCCGACCATCAAAAAGAAGGCCCGCCAGTCCAGTGCTTGCGGGCCTTTTCATTGCCTGCGTCCGGTAGCGACCCGCTTGCCGTTCAGACCGCGCCGCGCACCGCCACGCGGCGTTCGCCCACCGCCACCTCGTCGCCCGCGCGCACCTTGCGGCCGCGCCGCACATCGACCTCGCCGTTGACGCGCACGCCGCCCTGCTGGATCAGCGTCTTCGCGTCGCCGCCGCTGCTGGCCAGGCCGGCGGCCTTCAGCAGCGCATCGAGCGTGATGTGGTCGCCGCGCAGGTCGAAGGCGATGGGATCCATGGAAATCTCGGCAGAATGAAAGGGCCGTCAGGGTAACGCCATTTCGTCCGCGCAAAGAAAAGAGCCCGGCACAGGGCCGGGCTGAGACCGGCGACCAAAGAGGAGGGAGGGAGGAGGTGCGCCGCCGGAAACCACAGTTTCGACCAGCGCGCCGTTGCTTCTTGTAGGACAACGCCTCGCCAGCGTGCCCGGAAACAAACGTTACGCCACGGCCGGGCTAACCGCTTGTTCGAGCGAGCGCGGCCTCGCGCAGCGCCGTCAGCGTGGTGCGGGACGTGCTGACATCCACCGGCAGCAGCACGTGCAGCAGCGTCGGCGCGCCGGCCTGCAGCGCGCGCGCGAAGGCCGGCTCGAACTGCGCGGTCGTCTCGACCCGCTCGGCGCGCCAGCCGTAGGCCAGGCCCAGTTGCACGAAATCGGGATTGGTCAGCGCGGTGCCGCTGACGCGCGCGGGGAAGTCGCGCTCCTGGTGCATGCGGATCGTGCCGTAGGTGCCGTTGTCGACGACGACCACCACCAGCCGGCCGCCGCCCTGCCCCGCGCCGTGCGCGGTGGCGGTCGCGAGTTCCTGGCCGGTCATCAGGAAGTCGCCGTCGCCGGCGATCGCGATGGCCGTGCGGCCGGGATACAGCAGGTTCGCGGCGATCGCCGCCGGCACGCCGTAGCCCATCGCGCCGGCGGTCGGCGCCAGCTGGGTGCGGCCCTCGCGCTGCAGGCTCGTGTACTGGTGGAAGCGGTGCAGCCAGCCGGCGTAGTTGCCGGCGCCGTTGGTGTAGATCGCGCCCGGCGGGGCCATGGACTCGATGGTCTTGACGACGACGGCCAGGTCCATCGGCTCGACCGGCGTCGCCTGCAGGTTGGCGAGGTACTCGGCGTGCGCCTGCGCGCCGTCGGCAGGCGAGCGCGGCGTCGGCGGGTCGACCTCCTCGAGCGCGCAGCCGATCGCGGCCATCGAGCACTGCAGCGCGATGGTCGGCTGGTAGACGCGGCCGAGCTCCTCGGCGCCGGCATGGATGTGCACCAGCGGCTGGCGCGGCTGCGGCGCCTCGAGCAATGTGTAACCACCGGTGGTCATTTCGCCGAGCCGAACGCCCACCGCGAGGATCAGGTCGGACTCGCGGATGCGCCGCGCGAGCTTCGGATTGATGCCGATGCCGACGTCGCCGGCGTACAGGCGATGGCGGTTGTCGAACACGTCCTGGAAGCGGAATGCGCAGCCCACGGGGATCTCCCAGTCCTCGGCGAAGCGCTCGAAGTCGCAGGCCGAGTCGGCCGTCCAGCCGCTGCCGCCGACGATCGCGAACGGGCGCTGCGACTTGATCAGCAACTGGCGGAACTGCTCGACGACATGCGGATCGGGATGCGCGTGCGCCGGCTCGACGCGCGCCAGCACCGGCGCGGCCGTCGGCGCCGACAGCATGTCCTCCGGCAGCGCCAGCACCACCGGCCCCGGCCGGCCCTGCGTCGCGGTGCGGAACGCGCGCGCCACGTATTCGGGCAGCCGGTCGGGCGAGTGCACCTCGCCGACCCACTTCGCCAGGCCCAGCGTGCCCGGCCCGAACATCTGGCGGTAGTCGATCTCCTGGAAGGCCTCGCGATCGCGCTGGTCGGAGGCCACCTGGCCCACCAGCAGGATCAGCGGCGTCGAATCCTGGAAGGCCACGTGCACGCCGATGCTCGCGTTGGTCGCGCCCGGGCCGCGCGTCACGAAGCAGACGCCCGGCCGCCCCGTGAGCTTGCCGTGCGCCTCGGCCATGAACGCGGCGCCGCCCTCATGGCGGCAGGCGACGAAGCGGATGCGGTCGCGGTGCTCGTGGAAGCCGTCCAGCGCCGCCAGGAAGCTCTCGCCCGGCACGCCGAACACCGTGTCGACGCCCTGCGCCACCAGCGCCTCCACGAGGGCATGACCGGCGAGTCTGGCAGGGGCCGAGGGGACGCTTGAGGACATGGAAGACACCGGAAGAATCGTGGAAAGAAGGCGATGGTAGCCGGGTGCAAGCGAGTGCACGAATGCGTCGCGGGAACGGCCATTGCCTCGGGCTGATGCAATGCAAAAAAAGTAATCGCCGTTCGCGACAAGGAAGTCACATCCTTAAACAACTTGGACTCAGGCGCGAACGGCTCTCCGAGTAAGCTCATCTTCCATGTCGCGCCCGTCCGTCATCCCCTTCCCCGCACCTCTGCGCAAGCTGCGCGCGCAGCTGGCGCCGTTGGTGTTGCCGGGCAAGGAACGCTCGGGCCCGGCGTCGATGTTCGACTCTGCAGGCGCGCTCGGCGTCACCGTCGAAGTGCCGGAGAGCGAGCAAGGCGCGCTGGCGCTGCATGCGCACCTGGCCTCGTCGCCCGAAGTCAGCGCCATGCTGGTGATCGACCCGGCCGGCATGTGGGCGCACGGCATGATGCAGACGCTGTCCGACGCCACCGGCTCCCCGGTCGACCGCCTGCGCGTGCATTCGCGCGGCGGCCTGCAGATCCGCGCGGTCGTCGACGAGACGCTGTTGCCCGCAGGCAACGGCCCGCATCGGCTGGTGCGCTGCCTGCACGGCGACGCCAAGCCCGTCGACCGCCGCGCCATCTTCGGCGCGCTGCTGTCCCATTCGCAGATCTGCTCGGTGCTGATCGGCCCGATGCCCAGCCACGAGGCCGTGTCGCTGATCGACGAGATGCACCGCCTGGCGCACCTCCCGTTCGCGAGCGGCGTGCGCTGGCAGTTCTACCTCAGCCCGGAACACCGTGGTCTGGAAGACCTGATCGAGGCACGCGACTGGCCGGTGCGTCCGCGGCTGTTGCACGCGCGTCCGCTCACGCGCTCGGTCACCAACGTCTGGAACCAGCTCTACGAGGCCTGGATCGGCAGCTGAGCCGTGGTGCCCCTGACGACCGGGGTTCTTCCGGCCTTGGGCTACGATGGCGTGCCGCCCTCAAGGCGGATGCAGCCATGACACAAGCCACGTACGAATATCCCCTCCAGGACGCCTCCGGCGCCACCTGCACCGCCAACGCCTGGGCCAAGGTGATGCCCACCCCCAGCGCCGACCAGCGCATCCGGCTCAGGGCCCGGGCCAAGGAGCTGCTCAAGCAGCACGACGCCGTCCTCGTCGCCCACTACTACGTCGACGGCGACCTGCAGGACCTGGCGCTCGAGACCGGCGGCTGCGTCGCCGATTCCCTCGAGATGGCCCGCTTCGGCCGCGACGCGCCGCAGAAGACGCTGGTGGTCGCCGGCGTGCGCTTCATGGGCGAGACGTCGAAGATCCTGTCGCCGGCCAAGCGCGTGCTGATGCCCGACCTCGACGCCACCTGCTCGCTCGACCTCGGCTGCCCGGCCGACGACTTCGCCGCCTTCTGCGACGCCCATCCCGACCGCACCGTCGTCGTCTACGCCAACACCAGCGCCGCGGTGAAGGCGCGCGCCGACTGGATGGTGACGAGCTCGTGCGCGCTGGCCGTCGTCAACCACCTGAAGGCGCAGGGCAAGAAGATCCTGTGGGCGCCCGACCGCCACCTCGGCCGCTACATCCAGGAAGAGACGGGCGCCGACATGCTGCTGTGGAACGGCGCCTGCATCGTGCACGACGAGTTCAAGGGGCTCGAGCTCGAGATGCTGAAGGAACAGCACCCGAAGGCGATGATCCTGGTGCATCCGGAGTCGCCGAAGAGCGTCGTGCAGATGGCCGACGTCGTCGGCTCGACCTCGCAGATGCTCAGCGCGGTCGTCAACGGCAGCGCGCAGGAATACATCGTCGCCACCGACAACGGCATCCTGCACCGCATGCGCCAGCTGGCGCCGGGCAAGACGCTGATCGAGGCGCCCACGGCCGGCAACGCGGCCACCTGCAAGAGCTGCGCGCACTGCCCGTGGATGGCGATGAACAGCCTGCAGGGGCTGGTCGACTGCCTCGAGAACGGCAGCGGCGCGATCGAGGTCGACGAGCCGACCCGCGCCGAGGCGCTGGGCTGCATCGACCGCATGCTGGACTTCGTCGCCGCCAATCCGGCCGCGATCGCCCGGCCCGCCAAAGAGATGAACGACGCCCCGGGTCTCGTGCCCGGCATCGGCGCCGCATGACCACGACAAGCCCGCGCGGGCCACGAGCCCGCAGCACGGCCACCGGAGACAAACGATGTTCGACCACGACGAGACCCTGAAGGAGGCGCGCGCGCGCAACGTGCGCGACGCGCTGTTCGAGGACATGGGCCGGCAGGACTGGACCGGCCTGCTGATCCCCGCGACCAAGCGCGTGCGCGCGGTCGTGCGCGTGCGCGAGAGCGCGATCCTGTGCGGGCGCGACTGGTTCTGCTCGGTGCTCGGCACGCTCGATCCGAGCAACCGCATCGACTGGAAATACGGCGAAGGCGCGACGATGTCCGCCGACACCGACGTCTGCCACATCGAGGCCAACGCCCGCGCGCTGCTGACGGCCGAGCGGCCGGCGCTGAATTTCCTGCAGCTGCTGTCCGGCACGGCCACCGTCACGCGGCGCCATGTCGAGGCCATCGAAGGCGCCGCCACCAGCCCGCGCGGCTGCGCGGTGCTCGACACCCGCAAGACGCTGCCCGGCCTGCGCCAGGCGCAGAAGTACGCGGTGCGCGTGGGCGGCGGCCGCAACCAGCGCATCGCGCTGTGGCACGGCATCCTGATCAAGGAAAACCACATCGCCGCGGCCGGCGGCATCGCGCCGGTGATGGCCCAGGCGCTGGCGCTCAACGCGGGCGTCGACATCCAGATCGAGGTCGAGTCGATCGCCCAGCTGCGCGAGGCGCTGGCCGCCGGCGCCACCAGCGTGCTGCTGGACAACTTCACGCTGGACGACATGCGCGAGGCGGTGAGGATCACCGCGGGCGGCGCGATGCTGGAGGTCTCGGGCGGCGTCACGCTGTCCGCGCTGCGCGACATCGCGGCCACCGGCGTCGACCGCGTGTCGATCGGCAAGCTGACCAAGGACGTCCTCGCCACCGATTTCTCGATGCGGGTCCTCGACTAGGCACTTTGTCTCACTCTTGCGGCCCAACGCGGGCGCAAGGCGCGGCACACTCGCACGATGAACGTCGGCGGAGCGCCGTCCGGCGCCCTCGCCTCTTGCGGACATTCCCATGGACATCGCGTCGATCCACAACAACCACGAGAAAGCGGTCTTCGCCTGCGTGCAGGAGATGGCGGAGCACTTCCCGCACATCCAGGACAACCCCGACATGCTGGCCGACATCGCCTGCGTCGCCCTGAACCGCCTGCCGCCGCGCTACATCCGCCACGACGTCGACTTCGCGTTCTTCCAGACCGACCGCGAGCGCACGGAGACCGAGCGCTCGATCGCCGAGGCGGTGGAGTTCGCGTTCGGGTTCGTGCAGGCGCGCAACGCGATGCGCGCGCGCGCCTGACGCGCCGCATCGAGCTCCGCATTTATTTCGCCGCCGCGGGAATAACGCGGCGGCCGCGTCGTCTACGTTTGAAGCAACACTTCGAACGCAGACGATGCCCAGAACCTTTCCCACGCCCTCGCGGCGCACGCTCGCCGCACTCGCGCTGACCGCCGCGACCTGGCCCGCGTGGTGCGCGACGCCCGCCGGCGCCGATGCGCCCTCCACCTTCGCGCAGGAAAACGACGCCGCGATGGACCGGATGATGGCCGACATGGCCATCACGCCCTCGGGCGACGTCGACCGCGACTTCGCCGCGATGATGATCCCGCATCACCGAGGCGCGATCGACATGGCGCTGGCCGAACTGCGGCACGGCCACAACGAGCTGTTGCGCCGCATCGCGCAGGAGATCATTGTCGAGCAGCAGCAGGAAATCGACGCGATGCACCTGGCCCTCGGCCAAGCGCCGTCGCCCTCCGCGCCGGCTCCCACGCAACCCGCGAGCCTCGTGGTCGCACGACCGGTCCGCCCATGAACTTGATCCGCCCTTTCGCCTCCGCGCGTTCGTTCCCGTCGCGCATCGCGCTCGCCGGTCTCGTCGCCGTCCTCGCGGCCCCGGCCCAGGCCGGCCAGGCGCCCGGCGCTCGGCATCTGGCCGTCGGGCGACGGGACGCGGATGTACGTCGGCCTCGAGAACGGCGATACGCTCACCGCGATCGATACCGCCGCCAACACCGTCGTCGCCACGATCCCCGTGGGCCAGGCGCCGCAGGCGATCGCCTACGTGCCGAATGCCGTCGCGGCCGACGATCCGGCCACCGCGGGACTGCAGGCGCTCGGTATCGCGGGCCAGGCGACGCATCTCTCGCTGCGCTCGACGCTCGATGGCGCGGCTGGCGAGGCCCCGACGAGTGTGACGCTGTTCGACCAGGGCCTGGTGCAGGTGCTGCAGGCCTCGGCCAGCGGCCTGCAGCCGAAGTCGCCGTACGTGCTTGGCCTGGCGCCGCACGCCGACGGCTCGGGCACCTTCGAGCCGCTCGCGACGTTCATGACGAACCCGGCCGGTGCGGCGATCGTCGACACGATCGGGGCGATCCGTCCGCTCGTGAGCAACGCGGATGCAGGCCAGCGCCGCTTCCTCGTCATCGCGCCGCGGATCGACGGCAAGCCGGGCGCGATCGTGCAGATCCAGGCCCTCTGAGCGCAACGCCGACACCCTCGTGGACGACCTGATCGCCCAGATCGAGCCGATGATCCCGGCGTTGCGCCGCTACGCCCGCGCGTTGCTGCGCGACGCCGAGCTCGCCGACGACCTGGTGCAGGATTGCCTCGAGCGCGTCGTCGAACGCTGGTCGCAACGCCAGCGCGCCGAGGACACGCGGCAATGGGCGTTCGCGATCCTGCACAACCTGGCCATCGACTCGATGCGGCGCCAGGCCCGCCGCGGCGTGCACCTGGCGATCGACGATGTCGCCGAGGGCGAGATGGCGGTGCGCGGCCGCCAGGAAGACGGCTTGCTGCACCAGGATCTGCTGCGCGCGCTGGACGCCCTGCCACCGGAGCAGCGCAGCGTCGTGCTGCTCGTCTCGGTGGAGGACGTCTCCTACGCCGAGGCGGCGCGCATGCTGGACATCCCGATCGGCACCGTCATGTCGCGCGTGTCGCGCGGTCGCGAGCGACTGCAGCGGGCGCTGGACGGCGAACCCGCGACCCCGGCGCGCGCCACCGGGTCGTCGCCATTGAGGAGATTGAAGTAGATGGCCACCGATTCACGCCCGTCGTCCCCGATCGCGGAAGCCGACCTGCATGCCTTCGTCGACGGCCTGCTCGACGACACGCGCCGGCAGGCCGTGCAGGATCACATCGACCGCCAGCCGCAGGCCGCCCGGCAGGTGCAAGACCTGCGCGCCCAACGCCAGGCGCTGCGCGGCCTGTTCGCCGGCGTCGCCGACGAGGCGATCCCCGAGCGCCTGAACCTGCGCCGCATCGTTGCCGAGCACGCGCAGCCGGCGCGGCGCGCGCCGATCTGGCGCATGGCCGCCGCCCTCGTCCTGACGACCGCGCTCGGCACGGCCGGCGGCTGGTGGGCGCACGGCGCGAGCGCCGAGGCCGGCGCGGGCATCGCGTCGCTGTCGCGCGAGGCCGCGCAGACGTATGCCGTCTACGCGACCGATTCGACGCGGCCGGTGGAGATCGCCGCGGACCGGCGCGACGATCTCGATCGCTGGGTGTCGTCGCGCCTGCAGCGACCGGTTCCGATTCCCGACCTGCGCCGCTCCGGCTTCCGCTTCGTCGGCGGCCGCCTCGTGGCCACCGCGCACGGACCGGCAGCGCTGTTCATCTATGACGGCACCAACGACACGCACGCGCGCATCGCCCTGCTCGCGCGCGAGATGGCCATCGATCGAGACACGCCCGTCATGCTCAAGAACGGCGGCGCGTTCGGCGGCTGGTCGTGGGCCGACAAGGGGCTGGGCTACAGCCTGGTCGGCAACGACGGCGCGCTCGACCTGCATCCGCTGGCCGACGAGGCGCGGCGCCAGGTGCGGATGTCGTTGTAGGCGACACGCTCAGGCCGTCGATCGCAGCCGGTCCTGCAGGAAGCCGCCCACGCGGCGCTCGTACTCCGCGGTCGCGAATGCGTGCAGGTCGACGTGGGCCGCGTTCGGCACGATCCACAACGACTTGTCCGACGCACTCGCGGCGGCGTAGAGCCGCTCGGTCTCGGCCAGCGTCGTGTGGCGATCGGCGGCTCCGGCGACGATCAGCAGCGGCGAGCGCAACTCGGCCAGCGCGTCGATCGGATGCAATTGCGACGTCGTGACACCGAGGCGCCACGGCATCTGCCACAGCAACGCGGGCGCAAGCATCGCCGCCGGCGCGCCCGCGTGCAGCGCGAGCCGGTCGGAGACGGCCTCCTCGATCGTCGGGTACATCGATTCCAGCACCACGGCTGCAGGCGCGGGATCGGGCCGCGCCAGCACCAGCGACGCCGCTCCCAGCGACACCCCGATCGCGCCAATGCGCTCGCCCGCGCAACGCCGCGCCAGCCACGCGAGGCCGGCGGCCGCGCCATGCGACTCGTTGGCGCCGAACGTGATGCGCGGGGCCGGGCTCTCGCCGTGTCCGGGCAGGTCGATGGCGAGCGTGGCGATGCCCAGGCGATGCAGGAACAGCGATCGCGCCGTCATCGCGTGCCGGCTGCCGCGAACGCCGTGCAGCAGCAGCGCCGCTCCGCGCCGCGGCTGCCCCGGCGCGAACCAGCCCGAGACGCTGCCGCCGGTCGACGTGTCGAACCGAACCGGAACCGCCTGCAGCTCCGGCGGCGGCGCGCCGGCGGCGCATGGGGCCGGCCGCGTCATGACCTCGCCGAGCGCGAGCGCGCCGCCCGTCGCAGCGAGCAATCCACCGCCCGCCGTGGCGAGCATCAGCGTGCGGCGCCGCATGCGCGCCGCGCTCAGCCCGGCGCGCGGCTCGTCGCCGGCCGCGTCAACACGGTCGGGAAACTGACCGGCAAGGTGCGCGGGAAGTCGCGGCTGAAGTGCAGTCCGCGGCTCTCGTGGCGGTTCAGCGCGGAGCGCACGATCAGCTCGGCGCAGACGACGAGGTTGCGCAGCTCCAGCAGGTCGCGCGTGACGCGGAAGTGCGCGTAGTACTCGTCGATCTCGGCCTTCAGCAGCTCGATGCGGTGCAGCGCGCGCTCCAGCCGCTTGGTGGTGCGCACGATGCCGACGTAGTTCCACATCAGCATGCGCAGCTCGTCCCAGTTGTGCGCGATGACGACCTGCTCGTCGGCGTCGTCGACCTGGCTCTCGTCCCATTCGGGCAAGACCACGACCGGCTGCGGGCCGTCGGCGAGGATCGCGTCGGCGCAGGTGTGGCCGATGACCACGCATTCCAGCAGCGAGTTGCTGGCGAGCCGGTTGGCGCCGTGCAGGCCCGTGTAGGTGGTCTCGCCGACGCCGAACAGGCCCGGCAGGTCCGAGCGGCCGCTGAGGTCGGTGACCATGCCGCCGCAGGTGTAGTGCGCGGCCGGCACGACCGGGATCGGCTCCTTGGCGATGTCGATGCCCAGTTGCAGGCAGCGCGCGTGGATCGTCGGGAAATGCTCCTTCAGGAACGCCTCGCCGAGGTGCGTCGCGTCCAGCCACACGTGGTCGATGCCGTGCTTCTTCATCTCGAAGTCGATGGCGCGGGCCACGATGTCGCGCGGCGCGAGTTCGCCGCGCTCGTCGTGCGCGAACATGAAGCGCGTGCCGTCCGGCAGCTTGAGCTGCGCGCCCTCGCCGCGCATGGCCTCGGTGATGAGGAAGCTGCGCTCCTGCGGGTGGTAGAGGCAGGTCGGATGGAACTGGATGAACTCCATGTTGGCGGCGCGGCAGCCCGCGCGCCAGGCCATCGCGATGCCGTCGCCCGTGGAGGTGTCGGGGTTGCTGGTGTAGCGATAGACCTTGCCGACGCCGCCGGTGGCCAGCACGACGGCCGACGCCGCGATCGTCTCCACCTTGCGCGAGTCGATGTCCAGCGCATAGACGCCGTAGACCTTGGGCAGTTCGTCGAGCTTGAGGTGGCGCGACGTGATGAGGTCGACCGCGATCCAGCGCTCGCGCAAGGTGATCAGCTCGTTGCCCTGCGCCTGCGCCAACAGCGATTCGTGGATCGCGCGGCCCGTCGCGTCAGCCGCGTGCGCGATGCGGCGCACCGCGTGGCCGCCCTCGCGCGTCAAGTGCAGGCCCAGCGGGCCGTCGGCGTCCGCCGTGAACGGCACGCCGTTCTCGACGAGCCATTCGACGGCCTTGGCGCTGTTCTCGGCGATGAAGCGCGCGGTGTGCTCGTCGACGATGCCGGCGCCGGCGTCCTGCGTGTCGCGCACGTGCGATTCGATCGAGTCGTCCGAGCCCAGCACGCCGACGATGCCGCCCTGCGCCCACGAGGTCGCGCCTTCGCTCAGGCCGCGCTTGGCCAGCACGACGACGCGGCGGCCGTGGCGCGCGAGGTGCAGCGCCACGGTGAGGCCGGCCAGGCCGGCGCCGACGATGACCACGGGGCTGTCCGTGGAAGACGCGGACGAGGCGCGTGGCGATGCGGCGGAATCGAACGAGGCTGGCATGAACGGGGTTCTCGGGACGGCTGCGGGACGGGTCGATTCTACGGAGCAGGCCTTTTCCCTTGCGGCCGGACTGCCACGCGCACGTTTCAGCCGCAGAACGACGCCAATGTCGTCCAGGCGAGCACGATGTCCGGCGACAGCCACGCCGCGAGCAGCCCCGCGCAGGCGAGCACGAGCGCCAGCACGCCTGCGGTGCGCGCCAGCGCGCGCGTCACGCCGGCGCCCGCGCGGGCGTGCGCGCGAGGGCGCGATCGTCGATCGGCCAGTGCAGCGCGGCGGCCACGACGCCGAGCGCCATCGCGATCATCCACATCAGGTCGTACGAACGGGTCGCGACGAACAGCACCCCGCCCAGCCACACGCCCAGGAAGCCGCCGAGCTGGTGGCCCAGGAAGACGAAGCCGAACAGCGTGTTGATGTAGCGGATGCCGAACACCTGCGACACGATGCCGTTGGTCAGCGGCACCGTGCCCAGCCAGACGAAGCCCATCACCGCCGCGAAGACGAACAAGCTCGTCGCGCTCGTGGGCAGCAGCACGAACAGCGCCATGGCGGACGTGCGCGTCAGGTAGATGCCCGCGAGCAGGTACTTGCGGCGGCGTGTCGCGCCCAGCAGGCCGAAGAACCAGGTGCCGAAGGTGTTGGCCAGCGCGACGATCGCGAGCGCGGCGACGCCGTCGACGGGCCGCAATCCCTTGTCCAGCACGTAGGCCGGCAAATGCGTGGCGACGAACGCGAGCTGGAAGCCGCAGGCCAGGAAGCCGGCGTTGAGCAGCCAGAAGCCGCGATGACCGAAGGCCTCGCGCAGCGCCGGCAGCAGCGCCTGTTCGCGCTCGACGACCGCCGGTGCCGACGCCGCGTTCTCGCGCAGCGGCCATGCGAGCGGCATCAGCATCGCCATCAACGCCGCGAGTGCGACCAGCGCGCCCGTCCAACCGGCACGCGCCACCAGCACCTGCGCGGTCGGCACCATCGCGAACTGCCCGAAGCCGCCGATCGCCCCGGCCACGCCGAGCGCCCAGCCGCGCCGCGCGGGCGCCACGAGGCGGTTGATCGCGCCGTAGACGGCGCCGAAGGCGGTGCCGGACAGCGCGACGCCGATGCACACGCCCGCGCTCCAGACGAACGCGCCGGGGGTCGCCGCATGGGCCATCGCGTAGAGGCCCAGCGCGTACAAGGCCAGGCTCGCGGCGACGACGCGGGCCGCGCCGAGGCGGTCGGCGATCATGCCGGTCAGCGGCTGCGAGACGCCCCACGCGAGGTTCTGCACCGCCATCGCGAACGCGAAGCTCGCGCGCGTCCAGCCGCGGTCCGACACGATGGGCAGCATGAACAGGCCCTGGACGTGCCGCACGCCCAGCGCGAGGCCCATCACGATGCCGCCGGCCGTGACGAGCACCCAGGGCTCGCGCCACCAGGCGCCGGACGACACGGATCTCGATGCAGGAATGACGCGCGACATGACGCAGGCTCCGATGGACAGACAGGCCCATTGGAGGGTTTCCGCCGCCGTGCTTCAATCGATCAATTCGTAGCCTCGCATGCGTCCAGGGAATGTCACTGCCTCTGCTGAAACTCGCCTCGCTCGACCTCGTCCGCGGCTTCGTCGCCGTCGGCCGCCGCATGAGCATCACGCACGCCGCCGCCGACCTGTGCCTGACGCAGTCGGCCGTCAGCCGGCAGATCGCCGCGCTGGAGAAGCGCCTGGGCGTGCGGCTGTTCACGCGCGGCTATCGCACGATCGCGTTCACGCCGCAGGGCGAGCGCCTGTTCCGCAGCGCCGACGGCGCCGTGCAGCAGTTGCAGGACGTGATGGGCGAGCTGAGCGCCGGCGGGCAGGCGTCGCCGGTCGTGCTGAGCGCCAGCATCGGCGTCACCGGCCTGTGGCTGCTGCCGCGCCTGGCCCGCTTCCAGGCTGCGCATCCGGGCATCGACCTGCGCATCTCCGCCAGCGACCGCGTCGTCGACCTGCGCAGCGACGACGTCGACCTCGCGATCCGCTACGCGCGCGACGCGCCCGCGGCCGACACGTCGCTGCGGCTGTTCGGCGAGACGATCGTCGCCGTCGCGCATCCGTCGTTCGCCGCCGATGCGCTGCAGACGATGCGCTCGCTCGCCCGCCACACGTTGCTGGACTTCGACGCCCCGCGCGGCCAGGCGCGCCCGGACTGGCTGCTGTGGTCGTCGTGGCTCAGGCAGCGCGGCTGGGCCGCCGCGAAGCCGCGCGCGGTGCTGCGCTTCAACCAGTACGACCAGATCATCCACGCGGCGCTCGCGGGCCAGGGCGTCGCGCTCGGGCGGCTGCCGCTGCTGCAGCCGCTGGTCGACGAGGGCCGGCTGGTCGTCGTCGATCCGGCGCGCACCGAGACCGACTACGCGTACTGGCTGATGCAGGCCGAGGCGTCGCCGCGCGCGGCGGTGCGGCGCGTGGCCGGCTGGATCGCCGAAGAGGCGGGTCTCGCGCGCGCGTGACGCGCGAACGAAAAGGGCCTGCCGCCGGGAGGCGACAGGCCCTTGCAGGAACGGGTCGAGGCGCGCTCAGTGCACCACGCGCCCGAAGCTGAACTCGCCGTCCTTGACGTCGACCGGGATCACGTCCTTCGGGCCGAAGCGGCCTTCGAGGATCAGCCGTGCCACCGGGTTCTCGACGCGTTGCTGGATCGCGCGCTTCAACGGACGCGCGCCGAACACCGGGTCGAAGCCGACCTTGGCGAGCTCGCGCAGCGCCGCAGGCGACACCTCCAGCACCATGTCCATCTTGGCGACGCGCTTCTCCAGCGTCGCCAGCTGGATCTTGGCGATCGCCTCGATGTTGGTGCGGTCCAGCGCGTGGAACACCACCGTCTCGTCGATGCGGTTGAGGAACTCGGGGCGGAAATGCGCCTTGACCTCTTCCCACACCGCGTCGCGGATCTCCGAACTCGGCTGGCCGGACATCTGCATGATCATCTGCGAGCCGAGGTTGCTGGTCATCACGATGACGGTGTTCTTGAAGTCGACCGTGCGGCCCTGCCCGTCGGTCAGGCGGCCGTCGTCGAGCACCTGCAGCAGCACGTTGAACACGTCCGGATGCGCCTTCTCGACTTCGTCGAGCAGCAGCACGCTGTACGGCTTGCGGCGCACCGCCTCCGTGAGCGTGCCGCCCTCGTCGTAGCCGACGTAGCCCGGGGGCGCGCCGATCAGGCGGCTCACCGAGTGCTTCTCCATGAACTCGCTCATGTCGACGCGGATCAGGTGATCCTCGCTGTCGAACAGGAAGCCCGCGAGCGCCTTGCACAGCTCCGTCTTGCCGACGCCGGTCGGGCCGAGGAACAGGAACGAGCCCAGCGGACGGTTCGGATCGGACAGGCCCGCGCGCGAGCGGCGGATCGCGTCGGAGACGACCTTGATCGCCTCGTCCTGGCCCACCACGCGCTCGTGCAGCTTGTCTTCCATCTGCAGCAGCTTGTCGCGCTCGCCCTGCATCAGCTTGGCCACGGGGATGCCCGTCGCGCGCGCGACGACCTCGGCGATCTCCTCGGCGCCGACCTGCGTGCGCAGCAGGCGGTTGCCGCCGCCCGCCGTCGCCTTGCCGGCCTCGGCGGCCTGCGCTTCGGCCAGGCGCCGCTCCAGCTCGGGCAGCTTGCCGTACTGCAGCTCGGCCACGGCGTTGAAGTCACCCTTGCGCTTCAACTCCTCCATGCGGAAGCGCATCTTGTCGATGTCTTCCTTCAGGTGCGCCGAGCCCTGCGCCGCGGCCTTCTCGGACATCCAGATTTCTTCCAGGTCGGCGTATTCGCGGCCCAGGCGCTCGATCTCGCTCTCGATCAGGCCCATGCGGCGCTGCGAGGCCTCGTCGGTCTCGCGGCGCACGGCCTCGCGCTCGATCTTGAGCTGGATGATGCGGCGGTCGAGCCGGTCCATCACCTCGGGCTTGGAGTCGATCTCGATCTTGACCTTGGCCGCCGCCTCGTCGATGAGGTCGATGGCCTTGTCGGGCAGGAAGCGGTCGGTGATGTAGCGATGGCTCAGCTCGGCCGCGGCGACGATGGCCGGGTCGGTGATCTCCACGCCGTGGTGGACTTCGTACTTCTCCTGCAGCCCGCGCAGGATGGCGATGGTCGCCTCGACGGTCGGCTCGTCGACCAGCACCTTCTGGAAGCGGCGCTCCAGCGCGGCGTCCTTCTCGACGTACTTGCGGTACTCGTCGAGCGTGGTCGCGCCGATGCAGTGCAGTTCGCCGCGCGCGAGCGCCGGCTTGAGCATGTTGCCGGCGTCGATGGCGCCCTCGGCCTTGCCGGCGCCCACCATCGTGTGCAGCTCGTCGATGAAGAGAATGATGCGGCCCTCGTCGAGCGCCACTTCCTTCAGCACGGCCTTGAGCCGCTCCTCGAACTCGCCGCGGAACTTGGCGCCGGCCAGCAGGCCCGCCATGTCCAGCACCAGCACGCGCTTGTTCTTCAGCGTGTCGGGCACTTCGCCCGCGACGATGCGCTGGGCCAGGCCCTCGACGATGGCCGTCTTGCCGACGCCCGGCTCGCCGATCAGCACCGGGTTGTTCTTGCTGCGGCGCTGCAGCACCTGGATCGCGCGGCGGATCTCGTCGTCGCGGCCGATCACCGGGTCGAGCTTGCCCTTGCGCGCGCGCTCGGTCAGGTCGAGCGTGTACTTCTTGAGCGCCTCGCGCTGGCCTTCGGCATCGGCCGAGTCCACGGTGGCGCCGCCGCGCACGGCGTCGATCGCGGCCTCCAGCGCCTTGCGCGTGAGGCCGTGGCCGCGCACGATGCCGCCGATGTCGGTCTTCGATTCGGCCAGCGCCACCAGGAACATCTCGCTGGCGACGAACTCGTCGCCGCGCTTGCCGGCCTCCTTCTCGGCCTGCTGCAGCAGGTGAACCAGGTCGCGGCTGCCCGAGACCTGGCCGTTGCCCTGCACCTGCGGCAGGCCGGCGACGAGGTTGTCCATCGCGGTCTTCAGCGCGGCCGTGTTGGCGCCGGCACGGTCGAGCAGGGACTTCGGACCGTCCGGCTGGGCGAGCATGGCCGCCAGCACGTGCGCCGGTTCGACGTACGGGTTCTCGCGCGCCACGGCGGCGCTCTGGCCGTCCGCCAGGGCCTGCTGGAACGCAGTCGTCAACTTGTCGAGTCGCATCTTGAAATCCTTTCAAACTGCCAGACAGATGGGCCCGGCGAATGAGTTTTCAAGCGCGAGCAACCGGCGTTCCGTCACCCGGCATCTGACGCTCTTGCGACGCCGGCGTCAACGGCCGACGGATTCGACCTAAGCCCGGCGCAGGCGCGCCAGCACTTCGGTGAGCTCGCCCCGCACATGCGCCTCGTCGTGGCCAGGATGGCCACCGTCCGGACGGTAGCTGGCGAGCATCAGGACCCGGGCCGACATCCAGTCGTTGTCCGGGAAGGCGTCGTCGAGACCGGCTTCGATCAGGGCGACGGACGCCACGGAAACGTCGGTGCCGTCAATGAAGCGCTCGATGCGCTCCATCAATTCCCGACGGCGAGCCAGGGCCTGGTCGTGCGCTTCGAATCTATTCACTGAGAGTCCGGTAATGACCTGCGTGGTACACGAGCGGCGTGTCCGCCGTGCCGCCGATGCGTTCCACCTCGCCGATGAACAGGAGGTGGTCGCCGGCGGCGTGATGGCTGCGGCGGCGGCATTCGAACACGGCGACGCAGCCGGCCAGCAGCGGCGCGCCGCCCTGCCCGTCCGTCCACTCGCCGGCATCGAATTTTGCGCTCGAAGGCTTCGCGAAGCGGCGCGACAGGTCCACCTGGTCGGCCGCCAGCACGTTGACCGCGAAGTGGCTCGCGTTGGTGAACGCGGCGATGGTGGAGCTCGCCTGGCGCAGCGACCACAGCACCAGCGGCGGATCCAGCGAGAGCGCGTTGAACGAGTTGGCCGTCAGCCCGATCGGCTCGCCGTGTTCGTCGCGGCAGGTGACGATGGTCACGCCGGTGACGAAACGGCCCAGCGCGAGGCGCAGCTCGTCCGGCCCCAGCTCGGCGGCGGCCAGTTCCGGCACCTCCACCGGCTCGAGGTCGTCGCGGTCGTCAGCCATGTCGGCGTCGCTCAATTCAGCACCCAGCGGCCGATCTGCCAGCCAAGCGCCGCGGCGAACAGCGCGCCGCAGACGTGCACCAGGGTGTGCATGATCGCGACGGCCCACTGGCCCTTGATCATCAGGCTCAGCGATTCGCCCGAGAACGAGGAGAACGTGGTCAGCCCGCCCAGCACGCCCACCACCAGCAGCAGCCGCATCCCGTCGGATGGCATCCGATCGAAGGCCACGATCGAGAAGCCGATGCACAGGCCGCCGACGAGGTTGGCGACCAGGATGCCGGGCGCGATCGGCCAGTCCAGGCTCGCCAGGGCGATGACCAGTCGCCAGCGCATCAACGATCCGACGCCGCCGCCGACGAGAACGGCTGCCCATTGCGCCCAGGGGGACAGTTGCGGGAGCATGGCAGGCGTGGGCACGAGAGGAGTGACGCTCATGGCGGGGGGCGAGGCGAGGAAGCGAGGTGGATGCAGCAAGGCTGCCCGGGGCGGCTGCCGGATCGAGCGCCGGCGGCGCGGTGGCGTGACGCCATTGTCTCAAACGCCGGCGAGCATCCCTCGGCGTCGTTGCCCGAGCGCCCCGTTTCGATCGGTTTCCCCCTGAGTGGCGCCCACGCGGGCAGCGCCATCGAGTCCCGAGACAGGGGCACAGCGGGCGTTGGCGAAGATGGGGAGCAGGAGCGTGGATTTCGTGTCCAAGACGCTCGCCAACGCCAACACCAATCCGCAGCTCAAGCTTGCGTTCGTCGACCTGGCAACCCGCTTCGCCGGCCAGGGCCCGCGTGCGCCGGGCGGACGCGGCGGCTCCGATGGAGATGGCCGCGTGCCGCCCCAATCGCGCCGCGGGCAGGGGCAGCGCTCGCGAGGTGGCGCGCAGCCTGCGCGTCCTTCGCTTCGATGCTGACGCAGTCCCGTCCAGCACGCCGTCGATGGCATGCTTTGCGTCGGCGAGGCCCGGGAGCGAAGACCCCAGGATAGCGTTGGTCGCCGAGACCTTCCGAGCGCCTGCCGTCCGAGCCGCTTTCGGTGCTCAAGCACCCAAGCCATTCATTCCTTGCCGACGGCTTGTGCACCGCGAATCAGCGTCGAGTGCAATTCGGCGATGACGTCCGTGTGTTTGATCATCGCTTCCACCAGGCCGTTGACGAGAGTCACTTCAGCCAGCGTCGTCCAACCGGGTCGGTGGATGACCGGGATCAGTTCGCTGACTTGTTGAGCGTGGCTATTGAAGCTGGCGAGCTTGTCGCTCAATTGCTTCAGATGACCTTCAAGGGCTTTGATCTTTCCGTCGTGCGAATTGCTGTGAGCCATGATTCTTCCCGTTGGCAGTGGAGGGGCAGCGCGTTTCCAAAGCATGGAAATCGCATGTCAAGTCTAGGAACGTGGCGGCGTGCCATGCCCCCCAAGACTAGGGAAACCGAACGACCTAGGGGCAGCCATTGGGAAGAGGACGGGCACGCCATCCGGCTTCGCTGAGGGCAGTGCGCCCTTTCAGCTTCGGAACTCCCTGCCGAGCCGACGTACCCCCGCAGAGCTGCCGTGCGCGGAAGACCGGTAGCGGCAGTTCCTGTCCCGCGATGTGACTACTCAGACGGCAATTTCGGCTTCGCTAGATCATCGATCAGCGCCAAGGTAGCCGCCTCCACCCGTCTCTTGGGGTTGGCTTTGCAATAGTTGTAGATGAAAAGCGTGATGATCTCCGGGTCAACTGGCTTCAACGTCGCCCGCCCGTCGAGCTGCAATTGATGGTTCCAGGCCGACAAATACCCTTGTGCCCAGGAGCCAACCATCTTGACTCCTCCCGCTTCCTCGTTGGTCGCGTACAGGTCGAGGTATTTCGAACATGGAGTCGATCCGGCACCCAGAGCAAGGTGCGCACTTGGGGCTGGCTGGCCATGGGAAGCAGCGCTGCCAAGCCCCATCGTGAGGGCCAAGCCGAGATGCCTCAGCGTCCTCACCGCAGTCATCATTGAGCCCGTACGTAGTTGGTCATCGCATTGTGATTGTCGCTCGCGCAGGGCGCAGGCTGTCGCTGGGTACCCGGGCTTTCGCTTGCGGCCCATGCGAATCAGCATTGGCCGTCGCGTATCGGTCGGATCATTTCACTTCGCCGGCCTTGACTGCCGATTGACGAAACCTGGTTTGGACCACCGGCGTGCGGCCGCTATGCGCAGCATACCTGCCCATCGGTGCCGGCGACCGGGCTGCTGGGGGCGACCCTGAGTCGTCCTGCGCTGCTTCGATCTTCACGCCTGGAACCGGTCATTCCGGCGTCCGATGGCCTGCGCATTCAGGATGCAAGGGTTGAGCGCGCACCAGCGACCAATATCGCGACCTCAGTCCTTCTTCAATTCGTGCCTGAACTCGAACGAAAATGAATCGCTTGGTGCCTCTGAAATAGCTAGCGAATATCCGCTCAGACGAGCGTGGTTCCCATGCTGAAGGAGCGACGTGGCTTGGATGCCGGTCAATGCTCCTCGCACGTATCGAAGTCGATCCGCAATCGTCTTTCGACTCAGGAGGAATCGCTGCTCATTGCGAATGAACCGGGACATCGATCTACCGAGCTTGCCCTGAGCAAGAATGACGAAAGGATCTCCGCGCGCGACCACTGTGCCGAGATCGGCGCAGGAACCCTGCAATTGCGTCGCATCAAACTGGTGGGTCGTTGTTTCCATAGTGGCGAGTGATCGCTGCTGCATCGGACGTTCATTGCCGCGAGCGTCGAATCGTTTGCTGTCGAAGTGGAATGAACTCCACCCGGAAGCCGTGAATTGCACTCCGCGTAGAACACATTCCACTTGGACAGCAACTCATTGCCTTCGGGGTGCCATCGCTTCCCTCGCCGGGAAATGAAGTGCCCTGCGTGCCGATTGGCCGGTCGACCGGGCAGTTCGTCCGCGGGCGACCGGCGGTCCGCGCCGTCAGCCACCCCCGCTCTCGCCACCCTGCCCGCCCGCCGCGTTGGCCGAGGCCAGCCCCCAGCGCGCCAGCGCGTCGTCGTCCGCCACCCGCGCGTCGACCCAGCGCTCGCCCTGCGGCGTCGTCTCCTTCTTCCAGAACGGCGCGTGTGTCTTCAGGTAGTCCATCAGGAATTCGCAGGCCTGGAAGGCGTCGCGCCGATGCGATGACGCCGCGGCCACCAGCACGATGCGCTCGCCCGGCAGCAGCCGGCCGACGCGGTGGATCACCAGCGCGCCCTGCACGGAAAAGCGCGCCTCGGCCTCGACGATCATGGCCTCGATCGCGCGCTCGGTCATGCCGGGGTAGTGTTCCAGCGTCAGCGCGGAGACGTCGTCCTCGCGGGTGTGTCCGCGCACGCAGCCGACGAAGCTCGCGACGGCGCCGACGTCGGTGCGATCGCCCTGCAGCGCCGCGAGCTCGGCGCCGACGTCGAAGTCGGCCTGCTGGATGCGCACCCGGGCCGCCACGCTCATCCTCCGGTCACCGGCGGGAAGAACGCGACCTCGGCGCCGTCGCGCAGCGGCGCCGCCTCGTCCGCCAGCGCCTGGTCGACCGCCACGCGCACCGCGCGCCCGGGCGCGAGCGCCTGTGCATGGGCGTCCGACTGCGAGCGCAGCCAGGCGCGCAGGGCCGCGGCTGTCGGCTCGCCTTCGGGCTGCCAGTCGAGCGCGCCGCCGGGGCCCAGCGTCTCGCGCAGCGAGGCGAAATACTTGAGCGTCAGCCTCATGGCGCCAGCTCCGCCAGCGATAGATAGCGCACCAGGTCGCCCGGCTGCACGGCCTGGCCGGGCGCGATGTCGGCCAAGCCGTCGCCCCAGGCCAGCGACGTCAGCACGCCCGAGCCCTGGTTGGCGTACAGGTCGAGCCCGCCGTTCGCGTTGCGCCGCACGCGCAGGAACTCGCGCCGCTTGTCCGGCTTCGGCCAGGCGAAATCGGCGCGCATCGTGATGGGCAGCGGCATCTGCGCGGGCGCGCCCTGCAGTCGCGCCAGCACCGGCCGCACGAACAGCGTGAAGGTGACGTGGCTGGACACCGGGTTGCCCGGCAGTCCGATGAACCAGGTCTCCGCGCCCTGCTCCTCGCCCGGCCGCCGCACCGCGCCGAACGCCAGCGGCTTGCCCGGCTTGATGGCGATGGCCCACAGGTCCAGCCGGCCCTCGGCCGCCAGCGCCGGCTTCAGGTGATCCTCCTCGCCCACCGACACGCCGCCGGAGCTGAGGATCAGGTCGTGCCCGGCCGCGGCCTCGCGCAGCATCGCGCGCGTGGCGTCGAGGCGATCCGGCACGTTGCCGAGATCGGTGACGATGCAGCCCTGGCCACGCAATAGCGCGCCCAGCATGAAGCGGTTGGAGTTGTAGATCGCGCCCGGCGGCAGCGGCTCGCCGGGCATCACGAGCTCGTCGCCGGTGGAGAACAGCGCTACGCGCGGCCGGGCGGCGACCTCCAACCGCGCCATGCCCACCGTCGCCGCCAGGCCGATGGCCGCGGCGTCCATGCGATGGCCGGCGCGCAGCACGACGTGGCCGCGCATCACGTCCTCGCCCTGGCGGCGGATCGCCAGGCCGGACGTCGGCAATTCGTTGACGCGCACGCCGCCGAACGGGTCGTCGTCGCCGGTGGACGCGACGGCCTCGCAGTATTCCTGCATCACCACGGCATCGGCGCCCGGCGGGATCTGCGCGCCGGTGAAGATGCGCGCCGCGGTGCCGGCCGCGAGCGGCTGGCCGACCCCGCCCGCGGCGATGCGCTGGCTCACGCGAAGCAGCGTGCCGGCGCCGGCGTGCAGGTCGGCGGCGCGGACGGCATAGCCATCCATCGCGCTGTTGTCCTCGGGCGGCACGTGCACGGACGAGACGACGTCCCGCGCCAGCACGCGGCCCCAGGCCTCGGGCGTGGCGACGGTCTCGGTGCGGCCGGACGGCGCGACGGCCGCGAGCAGGCGCGCCAGCGCGTCGTCGGCGCTGATCAGCGGGCCGCGCACTGGCGGCTTGGGCGTGGGAGCGGAGGCGATTTCTGTCATGAGGCCTGCATGATGCAACAGCCGCGACGACCTGGGCGCCGTGCGTGCCAAAACCGCGCGAAATCGGCGCTTCGGCTCAAGGCGACGACATCGCCTCGAGCAGCCGCTTGTCGAACGCCTCGGGCTGCTGGATCTGCGGCGCGTGGCCGAGGCCCTCGAACTCGATCAACTTCGCGTGCGGGATCTGCTGCGCGATCTGCGGCCCGAGCACGTCGTAGTGGCCGATGCGCGCCTTGACCTCGGGCGGCGCGATGTCGCTGCCGATGGCCGTGGTGTCGCGCGTGCCGATCATCAGCACCGTGGGCACCTGCAGCAGCGGGAACTCGTAGACGACCGGTTGCGTCTGGATCATGTCGTAGATCAGCGCCGAGTTGCGCGCCACCAGTTCGCGGCCCGGGCCCTGCTGCAATCCCGACAGCATGCCGACCCAGCGTTCGTAGGCCGGCTTCCACTCGCCGACGTAGTAGGTCTGGCGCTCGTAGTCGCGGATCTTGTCGGCGGTCTGTCCGAGCTCGCGCGCCGTCCACTGGTCGACCGTGCGCGTCGGCACGCCCTTGGCCTGCCAGTCCTCGAGGCCGATCGGGTCGACCAGCACGAGCTGCTCGACGGCCTGCGGCCACATCAGCGCGTAGCGCGTCGCGATCATGCCGCCCGTCGAATGCGCCACCAGCGTGACGCGCGCGACGTCCAGCGAGTCGAGCAAGGCCCGCGTGTTGCGCGCCAGCTGCTGGAACGAGTATTGGTAGTGCGCGGGCTTGGTCGCGGCGCAGAAGCCGATCTGGTCGGGCACGATCACGCGCCAGCCGGCGCCGCTGAGCGACGCGATCTGGTGCTCCCACGTCGCGCCGCAGAAGTTCTTGCCATGCATCAGCACGGCCGTGCGGCCGTTGGCGGGCGCCGCGGGCGCGACGTCCATGTAGGCCATCTGCAGCGATTCGCCCTGCGACGCGAACGCGAAATGCTTCAGGGGATACGGATAGTCGAAGCCCTGCAGCTCCGGCCCGTAGGACGGCTCGGCCGCCGTGGCGACGGCCGTGGCCAGCACCAACGGGATCAAGAAGACATGTCGCATCGGGTGCACCTCGCAAGGCCCATAGCCGGCAAGCGGGACGCCTAGTTCACTGCGTCAGTGAAATGGCACCTGGCGAATTCGCCGAGACGGATCGTCATACTTCCATTTGATCGGCTTCGGATCTTTGTTGTTCGCACGGATGTAGCGCATCAACTTGCGATCCAGATCTTTGACTGAGGTGAACA
>Ga0302314_10000127_pt1 | contig 127671 bp, 124 predicted proteins | sample III_Palsa_N2_3_FD_200533 | JGI IMG/M metagenome (GOLD analysis project Ga0302314, IMG submission 200533) | Peat permafrost microbial communities from Stordalen Mire near Abisko, Sweden - III_Palsa_N2_3 | ecosystem: Environmental > Terrestrial > Soil > Palsa > Peat permafrost | place: Sweden... | reverse complement strand
TCGTGCTGCAGGCCGACTACCAGGTCACTGCGGGACGGCAGTTCGATCGCACGGCCGTGATCGACATCGGCGGCGTCAACGTCTACTTCGGCACGACGATGGAGCCGGGCTCCGCGACCGCGCGCGCATGGCATGTCGAGCGCGATGTCACGGATGACGCTGCGCTGCTTGAATCGGTGCAGACGGGCGAGGCGATTCTCGGCAACGTGGTCGATACGACCTACACGGGACGCATCTTCGGCACCGCCAGCCTCGTTTTCTATCCGCCCGACCGCGACGATCCGCCCGCAGCCACGCCGCAGACCGTCGTGGCGCTGGCGCCGTCGCTTTCGGCGCTGTCACCCACGAATCCGACGCTTGCAAAGACACTGACGCTACCGCGCAATGTCGAGCGACTCGCACTCGACGTGATCGCGCAGAGCCAGGCGTCGGACGAGTTCTGGTATACCTGCGTCCCCGATGCCGACGCGAACGTGTTGCAAAGCTGCGGCGGTGGCGCCTTCCGCGAAGTCGAGATCGCGATTGACGGCACGCCGGCGGGAGTGGCGCCGATCTTCCCGTGGATCTATACGGGCGGCATCGACCCGTCGCTGTGGACGCCCGTGCCCGGCGTTCAGACGCTGAATTTCGTGCCGTCGCGTATCGACCTGACGCCGTTCGCCGGCCAGCTCGACGACGGCCGACCGCATACAGTCTCGGTGCAGGTCTTCGGCGCGCAGGACAATTTCTCGGTCACTGCCACCTTGCTGGCGTGGCGCGACACCGGCGCGTCGGCGCTGGGCGGCGCGGTGACGCAGAACACGCTCGCGGCGCCGGTCGTCAAGGTCGACGACCACGGGCTGGTCGTCGACGGCACGAACGCGAAGGGTCGCGTCAAGGTGGACTCCCTGCGCGACTATCGCATCGCCGGCACGCTCTACACGTCACACGGTCCGGTCACCACGATCGTCGACCAGCAGATGACGTTCGCGAACACGCAGGACTTCGTCATCACCGATTCGATCTATCGCCAGAAGATCGATCAGCACACGGACGTCCATACATCGGTGACGACGTTCGACGAGCACGGCGCGTCGCTTCGGACGACTCAGTCCAGCTATCCGCTGGCGGTCGACTTCGTGCAGACGCTGGCCGGCAACGACGTCGTCCTCGACACCACGATCTCACAAGAGCGCAAGGTCGCGACGCGGCACGACCTGCCACACGAAGAATCCTTGACGACGAGTAGCGACGAAATCGTCGCGCCGCATGTCACGACGACGTATGACCAGACCAGTGGCGCAGCGACCACGACGAACTCCGCCAGCCGTCAGCGCGTCCGAGTCGAGGACAGCCGCCTCGGATGCTATGACCGCACGATTGTCGTGACGTCGAACGCGGTGTCGTCAGTCAAGGAAGCGTGCGCGGGCGATCGCAAATAGCGGGTCGCACGATTGGGCTGCCTGCAGCAGGCCAGTCATCCGCTGCCGATCTGAAAGGCGTGCGTCCCGCGGACGGATGCTCGCTCGACAAGGTGCCTGCAAGCAGTCGCTGGTGACGGGCGGTTCACCGCCGCCAGCCTCCGCACGCTACTCCCGAAAGCTTGGTGCGGCGTCGCTGCGGAAGCGAGACAGGTCTCGTTTAGGGAAGCGACAGCTTCACGGTAGGGCCGGGTGCGATCCTGAGGAACAGTCGTGGCGGCACGACGCTTAGGCCATTCATGAGCTGGCAATCGTTGACCGAGGAACAGCTCCGCATTCTGACCTGTGCAAAAGAGGGCAGACCGCCGTGGGACTGCGTTCCCAATGTCATCGCGGTGATCGGAGAGCTAAACCAATTGATCGCGTTTGGCTTGCTCGATGAGGAGCCGCCGATCTATCGACTGACCGAACTGGGCGCCCAAGCCCTGGAACATCGCAGTCCTCCTCCGAGATAGCTCCCTTTTGGGATCGCGGTGACCAGCCAGGAGATGGCCTGGCGTTGGGGTCGTGGATCCTTTTGCCCGAAAGTCGCTCGCGATGGGCTGCTCTTGGCCCGATTGCGCGCCTGGCCGACCCGATGAACCTGGCGCTCGTCGTCTCCTTCGGCGCTTGAGTTATGGTTCAGGATCACATCAAACCATCGCCGGGCAAGACGCCATGTTCCGATTCGCTCAGGTCGCCTTCCTCGTCGCGGTCGCGATGCTGCCGGCGCCAGCAATTCGAGCCGCGCCTGTCGCGTCCTCTGCGTCGAACGTCCAGGTTGTCGTCTATCCGTCTTCGGGCAGGCAGAACGACAGCCGCGGCAACTACTACGTCAGCCTGCTGAAGCTGGCACTTGAAAAGTCGGACGCTGTCTTCGACGTTCAGCCATCAAAGCAGGCAACTGTCACCTTGCGGGCCCTGGCCGCCATGGCCGCCCGACACGGCATCGATGTCATCTGGGCGCCCAATGTGACGACGATCGGAGACGGATTCCAGCCCATTCGGATCCCCGTCGACCACGGCATCCTGGGCTGGCGCATTTTCCTGATCGACAGGCGCGACAGCGCGGCGTTCGCCTCCGTGCACTCTCTCGAAGAGTTGAAGGCCTATCCGGCTGGCCAAGTGAGCGAATGGGCGGATACGGCCATCATGCGTGCCAACGGCATTCCGGTCGTCGAAGCGACGCTCTACGAGAGCCTTTTCCCGATGTTGGCCGCTCACCGGTTCCGCTACCTGCCGCGCGGGATCGGAGAGATTGACGGGGAAGCGCGCAACTACGCCTCGCTCGGCTTGGTCATCGAGTCGCACCTCGCTTTCCACTATCCGTATTGCACGTATTTCTACGTCAGCAAGGACAACACCGAGCTCGCGCGCCAGATCGAGATAGGATTGCGACGCATGCAGCAGGACGGCTCTCTCGAGGCGCTGTTCCAGAAATTCAACGGCCCGGCGATCCAGCGGGCCGCACTGAGCCAGCGAACCGTTTTCGAACTTGCGAATCCGTTGATCGGCCAAGACGGGGCGTCCGCAAAGGATCGGTGCGTGGACTCGAGCAAGGCGATCTTTCACGGCAACTGACACGCTAAGGTCGCGACGTGGTTCCGTCCGGCCGCGAGAAGAGGTCGCGCGATGGCGCCGCCAGGTACCTGCGCACATCGGCCAGGACTGCGGAGAGCTGCTGCGCGAACACCTCGATGATTTCAGGTTGGGGCAAGCTGCCTCCTGTGGCGAAGATCTCTTGCAGTGCACGCGCCGCCTCCGAAAGTCCCGTCGCACCGATCGACCCTGCGGTCGAGATCTGCGTGTGCGCGATCATGGCAGCGCGCTTGCGATCCCCCGCGTCGACTGCCTGCCGCAACCGCCGCGAATCATCCGAGTGGGTGTCCAGGAACCGTTGGAGAACCCGCGCGTAGAGGTCGGTGCGCCCCATGCAATGCTTCAGTCCGAGTTCGAATGAAATGCCGGCTGTGGGCGTGCCCGGCGCGGCGCGGCTGGGTAGCCACTTCGCAATCACCGCGAAGAGTTCGGCCGGCTCCACAGGCTTCGTTACATAGTCGTTCATGCCCGCAGCGAGACACTTCTCACGATCGCGCAACATCGCATGCGCCGTCATGGCAATGATGGGCAGATTCGCGAATTCGTCGCGCTGGCGAATTGCCGCCGTCGTCTCGTAGCCGTCCATGACCGGCATCTGAACATCCATCAACACGGCGTCGAAGTCGCTCTTTCGCAGGCACTCGAGTGCCTCTTCCCCGTTCTTCGCAAGGGTCAGCACCATGCCGGCGACATCGCGCAGAAGTTCGGTGGCGATGATCTGGTTGAACTCGTTGTCCTCGACGAGCAGCAAGCTGCGGCCCTTGAGTCGCATCGGCGCCTCGGACGGTTCCCGCGTTGGTTCGAGAGACGGTCGACGGGGCCGCGGCGCGGCGCTGTCGATGGCGGCGGACAGGATCGTGTCGAGCAGTGTCCCCGCGCTGACCGGTTTGTCCAGGTAGGCAGCGAATCCTTCGGCGACTGATCGGCGTGCCAGTTCGTCATCGCCATAGGCGGTGATGAGCACGAGGCGGGGCGCGCGCCCGCCAGCATGCATCGCGCGAATGCGGCGGCCTGTCTCGATCCCGTCGAGACCCGGCATCTTCCAGTCGACCAGTATCAAGTCGAAAGGCGCTCCGGAATGCGCCCGCGCGACCTCCTCGAGGCCCTCCTCTCCGGAGCTGGCGAGCACCGGGCGGGCACCCAGGTCGTTCAGCAGGTCCCTGAGAATGTCGCGCGAGTTCAGGCTGTCGTCGATCACGAGGATGCGCAGGTTCCGGATCGCCTGCAGAGCCCACCGGGAGGTCGACCCGGCCGGCTGCACGCCGGCTTCGACAACGTCGAACGTCGCGGTGAAACTGAATTCGCTCCCCTGCCCGAGCACGCTCTGCACCTCGATTGTTCCCCCCATCATCTCCACCAGCTTCTTGGAGATCACCAGCCCAAGGCCAGTGCCACCGTACTGGCGTGTCGTCGATGCATCGAGCTGGTTGAACGCCTGGAAAAGCTGCTGAATCCGGGTCTGGTCGATGCCGATGCCGGTATCGCGAACCGAGAAACGCAGCAAGGCCCGCTGGCCCTGCTGCTCCGCCGCCGTCTCGACCCCGACGACGATCTCTCCTTGGTCCGTGAACTTGACCGCGTTCGAGCACAAGTTGATGAGTACCTGTTCGAGCCTGAGCGAGTCGCCGAGAAGGTACTGGGGCACGCGAGGCGCTATCCTCACCAGGAGCTCCAGCGACTTCTCGGTCACCTTCAGCCCGACTATCGCGATCACCTTGTCGAGGACGTCCTGCAGGAGGAACGGCCGGATCTCCAACTCGAACTTGCCGGCCTCGATCTTCGAGAAGTCGAGGATGTCATTGATGATGACCAGCAGCGAATCTGCGGCGATCTTGGCCTTGCTCAGGTAGTCCCGCTGCTTCGACGTCATGTCGGTGCGAAGCGCCAGATGGGTCATGCCGACGATCGCATTCATCGGCGTGCGGATCTCGTGGCTCATGTTGGCGAGGAACTCGCTCTTGGCGCGCGTCGCTGACTCGGCGTTGTCGCGCGCCGACCGCAGTTCGGTCATGGCATCTTCAAGCTGCAGCGTGCGATCGTGGACGCGGCGCTCCAGTTCGACGTTGATGGTCCGGATGGCGTCTTCCGCCTGCATGCGTTCGGTCACGTCCAGACTGACGCCAACCATCCGCAACGCGCGTCCTTGAAGGTCGCGCAAGGTGGTCGCGGCGGCCTTGATGAAGCGCACGCCGCCGTCAGGTCGCTGGATTCTGAACTCGCACGCAAACTCCTCGCTGCCGGACACGGCGCGCTTGACGGCAAGCGTCGCCTCCTGGAAGGCCTCCGGGGCGAGCGCACCGGCCCAGGCTTCGATGGCTCCGCCGAAGTCCTCGCGGCGCACACCGTACTGCAGATACATCTGCTCGTCCCAGGCCAGCTCGTCCTTCACGATGTCCCAGTCCCAGATGCCGATGTTCCCCGCGCTGGTGGCAAGCTTGAGCCGCTCCGCGCTCTCGCGCAGGTCGTGGTATCGCCGTTCCAGCATGCCCAGCATCTCCAGGAGCGATTGCCGAAGCGTCGCGAGCTCGCCCAGGAAGTGGCCGCCGAGCAAGCCGGCGGAGTTGCCGGATCCCGCTTCCGTGGCGCGAGACGCGAAGCGCTCGATGAGCCTCAGCGGCTTGAGCATCCAGACCCAGAGCAGCGCGTAGAGACTGAGCACGAGCGCACAGTCCAGGGCCAGCACCAGGACAGTCAGGGACGACCGGCGCCTGGCCAGATCCTGCTCGAGAAAGCGAGAAGTTGCGAACACCTCGACCTCCCCCAGCTGCTCCCCGTTGCGCTCGATGCTCCGACGCTCATGCAGCAGGCTGGCGTCGTCGATCAACGCAGCGGGCGCAGACGCTCCCATGTCGACCTCCCGGCGGCTGTTGCGAGAAAGGGCGATATTCGCAACCGGAGAAACGAGGACGATCGCCTGGATCTCGCGATTGCGCATGCCGCTGCGCATGATGGCCTGGATCGGCGACGGGTCGACGTTCCACAGCGCCAGCGACAGCGCGACGGCCTGTTGATCGGCGCTCATCGCGACATCGTCCTCGAGGCGGCTCCATCTCTCGTTGCGGTCAGAGCCCAGCTCGACGGCCGCGAATACCCCCAGCAGCGCTGTGACCACGACGACGATGGAGACGCTCAACACCAGAGCGATCGAGAGCTTGTTCTTGATCATGAATTCCGCGATGGCGCCTTCCTTGCGCAGAACGGCGACGCGGTGTCGCTTCGAGTGTGTCTGCAGCGCAGTTCGCCAAGTCTATACATTCGTCACGAGCTGCCGCCGGTCCGGTGCCGGCCGGCGACCAGTCGGCGAATCCACAAAAGCCGGCCCCGGGCCGGCTTCCCCTCCTGGCCGGCTTCCGCCTACCGCGTAGTATGGCAATACTCATCGGCTGCCGCACCCTGACGGCGGCCTTGTTCGCCGCGTCCGTCATCGGGTGCACGCTCGACTTCGTCCGCTGCGGCGACTCGTTCTGGTAACGCTACATGAAGCCCCTGGACCTGACGCGTTTCGACCTGAACCTTCTGGTTGTACTTGAGGCCATATGGGCCGAACGCCACGTTGGCAGGGCGGCTGAAAGATTGCACCTGTCCCAGTCGGCAACCAGCCATGCCTTGTCGAGACTGCGTGCAGCTTTCGACGATCAGCTTTTCATTCGCAACCCACGTGGAATTGAGCCAACGCCACGGGCGATCGAACTGATGGCTCGGGTTTCGGAAGTCCTCGAGTCGGTCAGGCTCGTCGCCAGCCCACGTGGGCCGTTCGATCCCAGCCGCCTGCGGGCAACGATCTCGATGGCGGCCACGGACCACGCTGTCCTGACGGTCATCGCCCCGGTCCTGGCGAATATCCAGGCCGCCGCGCCAGGCTGCGTGCTCAAGCTCAGGGCCGCCGATATCGACACCGCTCTGCACATGCTGGATGCCGGCGACCTCGACATCGCGTTGGGGTCCGGCTCCTTTGCCCAACTTCCTCAGCGCCTCGATAGTCAGTTGGTCCACAAGGAACGCTTCGTCGGGATTGCGCGCAAGGGTCACTCCGCGCTCGTCAAGCGTGGCAAGAAGTTGCACATTGACCTCGACGACTTCACTCGGCTCACGCATGTTCTGGTCTCGCCGCGTGGCGACACACGGGGTGCCGTGGACGACGCGCTGGAAAGCCTCGGCCGCACCCGCCAGGTCAGCGCGACGTGCCCCAGCTTTCTGGCAGTTCCGTTCCTGGTCGGTGCATCGCAATCGATTGCCGTGCTCGCCGAGCGAGTCGCGCTGAGGCTGCAGGAGGCTGCGCAATTGAGTGTCTTTGAGCTGCCAGTGGCGCTGCCGGCCTGGGAGGTTCATGTGATAAGAGCGCGGGGGCGCGCCAACGAGCCGGCCATCCAGTGGATGACGAGCATGTTGGTCGGCCAATAGACATCACCGTCGATCCTGCGTCTCCTGATCAATGCGGCCATCGATCAATCTGGTGCATCGACATCGTGCGCGAAAGCCATTGGATCGAACGCTTCGGACTTCGTAGAGTTTGGATGTCGCTTGTCCAACTCCTCAAAGTACCTCGTGAAAGCCCAGCCCACCTTGGTCATGGTCCCCTGCTTCGCGGGGGCACCGTGGCAACTCCACCAGTTGACCCACCTCCAGAGCCGTCCTCTGCGGACTTTTCGTTTGCCCGACGACGTGCGTGATCTGGAAGCGCTCTCGGACTTCGTCGCTGAACAAGTGAACGATCTGGAAAGCTACATCCTGGTGGGCGACTCGTACGGCGCGGTCACCTCGATCGCGTTCGCGACGCGGCAGCCGAAGGGCCTGAAGGGCCTGGTGCTCTCCGGCGGCTTTGCAAAGAGCCCGATCACTTCGCCATTCCTCAAAGCGCTCGCGTCGCTCGCCCCGTTCTTCCCCGGCCCTTTCTATCGTCAGGCGACTCTTCGTATTCACGCGGCGCAACTGGCATCCAAGTTCGACAAGGAGGGGGAGATCCCCTGGTCAACCTCCAGCAGTCGTGCGCTCTTCGTCAAGGCGACACCGCACAAGGCCTACGTCAATCGCATCCGCTCCATCGAGAAAGTTGACTATGCAGGCAAGCTCAGGAAGATCGACGTCCCCACGCTGATTCTGACGCCCGCCGAAGACAAGCTGATCGGGGAACAAGCTGCAGGAATTCTCCTGGACGGCATCAAGGGTTCGCGGGAAGTCGTCATGCCCCGCACCGGACACATGTTCCGGTTCTCGCACCCCGGGGCTTACTCGCGTGAAATCAAGGAATTCCTCGAGCATGCAGCGATGTGACCCTGGATTCGACCAAGCGTTGTCGCCGATGCTCCGGATCGAACGTCCTTGGCCGGCCGCCTGGAACAGTGTGCCGCGCGGTAGCGGTCGGACCAAGCCTGACGCTGGCGACCCTGTACGGACATTTCTGGAAAGACGGGACGTCCGCGAGCCGCAGACGCGGCGACGGCTTCGGATACCCGATGACCGCCACATGCGCCAGGATGGACTGACGCCGGCGGACGGCCTACCATCCCTTCATGCGCCGCCTGGCCCTCCTGCTGAGCGCGCTGGCCCTGTGGTTCGCTTCCTTCGCCGGCGCCCAGACGTCCTCCGTTGCTCCGCTCGCGGCGAGCGACGGCGATGTGCTGTTGTTGAGCGTCGACGGCGTCATCGGCCCGGCCAGCGCGGACTACGTCGAGCGCGGGCTGCAGCGGGCGGCCCGACGCCATGCCGGCCTGGTGGTGTTGCGGCTCGACACGCCCGGCGGTCTCGACACTTCCATGCGCGCGATCGTCAAGGCGATCCTGGCCTCGCCGGTCCCGGTGGCCGCCTTCGTCACCCCGTCGGGCGCGCGCGCCGCGAGCGCGGGCACCTTCATCCTCTACGCCAGCCATATTGCCGCCATGGCTCCGGCGACCACGCTCGGCGCGGCCACGCCGGTGCTGATCGGCGTCGCGCCCGACCCCTACCCGGACGCGCCCGGCCCGCGCGGCGCGTCCGCTGCGTCCGCGAGCGCGCCCACCGCGCCGCATGACGCGCTGGAGGCCAAGCGCATCAGCGACGCCGCCGCCTCCATCCGTTCGCTCGCCCTGCTGCGCCACCGCAACGCCGAGTGGGGCGAGCGGGCCGTGCGCGAGGCAGCGAGCCTGTCGTCCAGCGAAGCTTTGTCGCAACACGTCGTGGACATCGTGGCCAACGACATACCGGACCTGCTGCGCCAGCTCGACCGCCGGACGGTCCAGCTCGCCGACGGGCGCACGGCGACGCTCGCCGTCGCAGGGGCCCGCGTCGAAGCCTGGGATCCGAACTGGCGCGACCGGACGCTGGCCGTGCTGGGCGATCCGAGCCTCGCCCTGCTGCTGATGCTGGTCGGCTTCTACGGCCTGCTGTTCGAGTTCTCCACCCCCGGGCTGGTGGCGCCCGGCGTGATGGGCGCCGTCTGTCTCCTGCTGGGCCTGTTCGGACTGCAGACGTTGCCGGTCAACGGCGCCGGCATCGCCCTGGTCCTGCTGGGGCTGGTGTTTTTCGCCTCCGAGGCCGTCGTCCCCAGCCACGGCGCGCTGGGCATCGGCGGCGTGGTGGCGTTCGTCCTCGGCGCGCTGATGATGGTCGACAGCGACACACCTGGCTTCGGCGTGTCGCGGCTGCTGATCGCCGTGTTGGCGCTGGTCTCGCTCGCGGTCGTGTGCGGGCTGGCCCTGCTCGGGGCGCGCGTGCGACGGCGACGACCGGTCAGCGGCGCGTCGACGATGCTGGGTGTCGTCGGCGAGGTCGTCGAAGCCGACGGGCCGGATGGATGGGCGCTGCTGCAGGGCGAGCACTGGCGTGTGCGGGCGGGACGCGTCCTGCATCCAGGCGAACGCGTACGAGTCGATCGCGTCGACGTCCTCACGCTCGAGGTCAGCGCCGAAGGAGCATCTCGATGATCGGATCCTTCATGTCGGCGTTGCTGCTGATCCTGCTCCTGCTCGCGCTGGCAGCATCGCTGCGCGTGCTGCGCGAATACGAGCGCGGCGTGGTCTTCATGCTCGGCCGCTTCCTGGCGGTCAAGGGGCCCGGCCTCGTGCTGCTGATCCCGGCGTTCCAGCAGATGGTGCGCGTGAGCCTGCGGCTGGTGGTGATGGACATCCCCAAGCAGGACGTCATCACCCGCGACAACGTTTCGGTGAAGGTCAACGCCGTGCTGTACTTCAAGGTCGTCGACCCGGAGCGCGCCGTGATCCGCGTCGAGAACTTCCTGATGGCCACGAGCCAGTTGGCGCAGACGACGCTGCGCGCCGTGCTCGGCAAGCACGACCTCGACGCGTTGCTGTCCGAGCGCGACCGGCTCAACCTCGACGTGCAGAAGATCCTCGACTCCCAGACGGACGCCTGGGGCATCAAGGTGAGCAACGTCGAGATCAAGGACGTGGACATCGACCTGACGATGGTGCGCGCCATCGCCCGCCAAGCCGAGGCCGAACGCGAGCGGCGTGCCAAGGTGATCCATGCCGAAGGCGAACTGCAGGCCTCCACCAAGCTCAGCGAGGCGGCCGAGATCCTTGCCCGCCACCCGCAGGCGCTGCAACTGCGTTACCTCGAGACGCTGACGGTCATCGCGGCCGACAAGAACTCGACCATCGTGTTTCCGCTGCCGCTGGACATCGTCGGGCCGCTGCTCGAGGCGGCCAAGGGGCTGAGCAGACTCCCACCGGCGACGTAGTGGTCGAGAAAGACCGCTGAAAGAACGGACGGGGCTAAGAACGCAATGGGTCGCCGCACAACCGCTGCTCGCCAACGCCAGCTGTTGGCCGAGAACAGCCCGCTAGCGCGCATCGGAAGGCAGATCGAGCACGAGCTGGCTCTGAAAGGCCGAATTCTCGAACACCAGGTCGTCGATCGAACCGGCGTCGTGGCGGTTCTGTGCATAGCCGCGCGGGTTGCAGATGACCCGGCAGCGGCCGACGCGATAGTCGAAGCTGTCGTGCGCGTGCCCGTGCAACCACAGGTCGGCCCGCTCGACGAGCTCGGTCAGATCGCTGACGAATGCACCGTTGGCCGGGCTGCCTGCGAACCGCGCGTGAATCGAACCCGGATGCGGGGCATGGTGGGTGAGCACCACGGTCGGCGTCGAGCGGTCGACCGACAGCTCGCGCGCCAGCCACGCGCGGCTGCGCAGGTGCTCGTCGAGCGCCTGCTGGGCGCGGAACGGTCCGGATCCGGTGAGGATGCGCCGATGGTCGAGCAAGAAGCCCTCGGCAGCCTCCATCGCCTCCGGCAGGGGGATGCCTGAGAGCCGGTAATCGGTCCACAGCGTGCTGCCAAGAAAGCGCACTCCGTCCAACGTGAAGACGTCGTTGTCCAGGAAGCGCACCGCGGTGCCGTCGGCCGCTCGGCGCAGGTCCGAACGCATCGGCTCCCACTGGCTGTCGTAGTACTCGTGGTTGCCCGCCAAATACAGCACCGGGACCGGCCACAAGGCGAAGCGTTCGATCGCGAGCAGTCCTCGGTGGATGTCCCCGGCCAGCACCAGGAGATCGGCGCCAGGCGCCGGAGTGATCAGGCGCTCGTGCGGCCAGCGACGGAGCAGTTCCAGGTGCAGGTCCGATGCGAGTTGGATGCGCATGCCGGACACGATAGACGAAATCCGCGCCGGCGCGCGACAGGTGGTCCCGTTCGTGCAAAGCCACTTGAGCCCGACAGCGACCAGTCACGGCGGCATCGGGTCCGCCAGGCGCCCGGTTGACCCGCTCGGTTACGCCGTCGGCGTCGCGGTCGGTTCGACTTGCGCGACCGCGGCGCGCTTCGAAGCAACGGCTTTCGGCGCGACCTTCTTGGCAGCAGCCTTTTTGCCCGCCGACTTCTTCTTCGTAGCTACCGATGCGCCTTCCGCCTTCGAGGCCTTCTTGACCGATGCAACGGCCTTCTTCGCCAATGGCTTGGCAGCCTTCTTGGCGACCTTGACTGCCTTTGCAGTCTTGGCAGTCGCCTTCTTTGCGGTGGCCGGCGACTTTGCTGAGGGCGCTGCCGCCGGGGGCTTGCCGACGAGGAAGACATCCCGATTTTTCGCTTCGGCGATCCAGCCAGGCGCGCGACCAACGCCAGTCCAAGTCTTGCCGGTCTTCGGGTCGGCATACTTCGCCGCCGACGCAGCCTTCCTGCTTTTCGCCTTCGTCTTGGTCGCTGCGCGCTTGCCGGCGACGGCCTGCGTCAGGTGTTCGACGGTCAGGTTGAATTCGGCCATGATGCCCTTGACCTTGGCAATCGCAGACGACATTTCTTCCTTCGCAATGCGTTCGGCTTGCGCCTCGAGGGCGGCAATTTGTTTCTTGAGTGCGGTGAGTCTGGACATAGGCTTTAAAGGGAGGAAAGGTCCGAAGTTTAATCGTCTCCGCCATATTTGGCTCGAATCGCGTGGATTCAGGTCGATGTCGCGGCGTTTCCAAGCCACGGCTGAAATGCTGCCCGGAGCACCGGCGGGCAGCGATTTCGAACTAGACGTCGGTTTGCTCCGAGATCCCAAGTGCATCGTCGACCTCGATCCCGCGGTAGCTTGCGGACCTCGGTGCATTCGAATTCGACACGCGCCAAAGGTCAGCCGTTGCCCCGGGCCGGTCTCGCTCATCAATCAATGCGCAAAGCGTAGCTTGCGCGGGCGGCAGACATCAGGCACCGGCACGCTGACTGGCGAAATGGAGGGTCCAGTCGCTGAAATGCAGCGCGGCCAATTCCTCGGGAATCGACGCGATCGACAGCGCATCGAGCGGCTCCGGATCGATGAATTCGAGACCACGCAACGCCAGGCGCCGGCGCCATTCGTAGTCGACCCAGGAAGACAGGCTGGCCGCCTTGGATCAGAACTGAAACAGCGCGTCGCGCTGGCCGATCTCTGAACCGTGGCATATCGATTCCTTACCTCGATATGCCGGGACACGCTACGCCGTTGCCTCGTTTTGCGGACCGGGGTTTTCACAGAGCCCCCAGCGGTTGCCGCCGGACGAGCGCGATCGAATGAAGTCTGCCTTCCAGCCCAAAGTCGCCACCCATCGAGAATACGAAACGACCGTCAAGCGCCGGTGTACGGCCCCTTGACCTCGCCCCAGCCCCGCTTCCTCCGCGAGGAACGCGGCCACGTGCGCGGGATGGTCGACACCCATGTGCGCGAAGACCGGCGCGAGCAACGCATCCTGCGCGACGCGTTCGTAGAAGCGCGCGGCGAGACGGTTCAGCGCGTCGATGCCACCAAGCCATTCATACAGGGTCGGAACGGGCGTCGTGGTCATCTGTGAGTCTCCTGGCTGGCGGTCGAAAGCGTGCGGCGCGACCAAGTCTAACGACAGGGGGGCGCCGCGTGCACGGGGGTACACCGCCCTGGCTGGACACCGCGGGCATCACCGGCAATCCAGTTCGTCTCCATCGTCGACCGTCGGGCCTGAGGACACAAGGGTTCGGGCCTCGGCGCGGGCAATACCCGACCATGGCGCGCGGACGTCAAAGGTGGGAGACTTCGCCGCATCATCCAGCGAGGACATCGGCGATGCGGCGACTGGCGAGAGCTCTTGCAACACTCCTCGGAATCGTCGTCCTGGGCTTGGTCGTCTTCACGATCTGGGCCTGGCGCTCCGCGATCGATCCCATCACGCCGCCGGCCGCCACGTCGTTCGACCCGGCGCTGGTCGCCAAGGGCGAGAAGCTGGCCGATGCCGGCTACTGCCTCACCTGCCACACGCCGCCCAAGGGCAAGGCCTATGCAGGCGGCCTGCCGATGGTGACGGCCTTCGGCACCATCTACTCCACCAACATCACGCCCGACCCGGCGACCGGCATCGGCAACTGGTCGCTGGAGGCGTTCACCCGCGCGATGCACGAGGGCGTCGCCCGTGACGGCTCGCACCTGTTCCCCGCGTTCCCGTACGACCACTTCACCAAGGTCTCGGACGAGGACGTCAAGGCGCTCTACGCCTTCATGATGACGCGCCCCGCGGTGGCGCAGACCGCGCCGGCCAACACCGTGCCCTTCCCGCTCAACATCCGCCTGCTGCAGGCCGGCTGGAAGCTGCTGTACTTCAAGGAAGGCCGCTACCAGCCCGTGGCCGAACAGAGCGCCGAATGGAACCACGGCGCCTACCTGGCCGAAGGACTGTCGCATTGCAGCGCCTGCCACACGCCGCGCAACGCGCTCGGCGCCGAGAAGCGCGACGCCCACTTCGCCGGCGCCTCGATCGACGGCTGGTTCGCGCCGGCGCTGACCGCCGCCAACACGGCGCCGGTGCCGTGGTCGGCGACGGAGTTGCACGACTACCTGCGCAACGGCGGCACGGCCTACCACGGCGTCGCGGCCGGCCCGATGTCCGACGTCGTGCACCAGGGCTACGCGCTGCTGGACGACGCCGACGTGAACGCCGTGGCCCTCTACATCGCCAGCGGCAACGGCTCGGCGGAGCGCAAGGCCGACGTCGGCCAGATCGTGGGCGACGCGCTCGCCAAGTCACGCTACGACGCGTCGCAGGCCAGCGACCATGGCGCCGCGCTCTACATGTCCGCGTGCGCCGCGTGCCACTACAACCCGACGTCCGGCCCGCAACTCGCGCGTCCGGAGCTGGGCCTGAAGAGCTCGATCAGCGCGCCCGATCCGACCAACCTCGTGCAGGTGATCCTGCACGGCATCGGCGTCAAGCAAGGCCTGCCCGGCATGATGATGCCGGCGTTCGGCGCGGGCATGTCCGACGAAGACGTCGCCGCCATCGCCGTGTGGCTGCGCAAGTCGCGCACCACGCTGCCGCCGTGGACGGACGTGCCGGCCGTCGTCGCCAGGGTGCGCAGCGGCAAGACGACATGACCGCGCCGACACCCACTTCGCGCGCCATCCGCAACCCCGCCTTCGAAGAGCCCACTGCATGACGACCACCTTCACGCTCAATGGCAAGCCGATGTCGGCCGACGTTCCCGACGATACACCGCTGCTCTGGGTGATCCGCGAGACGGCGAACCTCACCGGCACCAAGTTCGGCTGCGGCATCGGGATGTGCGGCGCGTGCACCGTGCACATCGAAGGCCGCGCCACGCGCTCGTGCATCACGCCGGTGAGCCTGGTGGACGGCGCCGCGATCACCACCATCGAAGGGCTGTCGGCCGACAACACGCATCCCTTGCAGAAGGCCTGGGTGACCTGCCAGGTGCCGCAGTGCGGCTACTGCCAGTCCGGCCAGATCATGCAGGCCGCGGCGATGCTCAAGGACATCCCGCAGCCCAGCGACGCCGACATCGACGGCGTGATGAGCGGCAACCTGTGCCGATGCATGGCCTACGTGCGCATCCGCAGCGCGATCAAGATCGCCGCGGTGGAAATGCACGGCGTCGTGCCACCGGCAGCTGCGGCGTCCGCGCCCGCGGCGCCCGCTTCCGCGCCGGAGGTCGCCAAGCATGCTTGACCGCCTCACCCGCGCGACCGCCGCCGTCGGCCTGTCGCGCCGCGGCTTCCTGATCGCGTCCGCCTCCTGCGGCCTCGTCTTCGCATTCACGCGCGACGCGTTCGGCGTCGACAGCCCGCCGGCCGCCGTCCAGTCGGGCGACTTCGAGCCGACCATGTGGTATCGGATCGATGCCGCCGGCATCGTCACGGTCAGCGTGATGCGCGCCGAGATGGGCCAGCACGTGGGCACCGCGCTCGCGCGAATCGTGTCCGACGAGCTCGAGGCCGACTGGGCCAACGTGCGCATCCACCACGTCGACAGCGATCCGAAATGGGGCCTGATGGTCACCGGCGGCAGCTGGTCGGTCTGGCAGAGCTTCCAAATGCTGAGCCAGGCCGGCGCCGCTGGGCGCCAGGCGCTGATCGCCGCGGGCGCGAAGATCCTGGGTGCCAATCCCGCCGCGTGCAGCGCTGCAGGCGGCGCCATCCACGCGGGCGGCAAGTCCGTGAGCTACGGCGACATCGTCAAGCAAGGCGGTCTCAGCGCCAGCTACACGGCCGACCAGCTCAAGGCGATGCCGGTCAAGAAGCCCGGGGATCGCCGCCAGATCGGCATCGACACGCAGGCGATCGACATCCCCGACAAGACCGACGGCAAGGCCATCTACGGCCTCGACTCGAAGGTGCCGGGCATGGTCTACGCCGCGCCCAAGATCCCGCCGACGCGCAACGGGTCGACGGTGGTCTCGGTCGACGATTCGAAGGCCAAAGGCTCGCCCGGCTATGCGGGCCACCTCGTGCTGGACGACCCGAGCAAGACGGTGCCGGGCTGGGTGCTCGTCTTCGCCGACAGCACGTACAACGCGTTCAAGGCCGCCTCGCTGGTGGACGTCACCTGGAAGTCGGATGACACCGCCGGCGTGTCGGAGGACGACGTGATCGCCTTCGGCGCAAAGCAGATCGAGTCCGGCGAGGAAGGCGCGCTGGTCGTCAACGACGACGGCGTGGATGCAGCGTTCAAGGCGGCAGCCAACACGCTCGAGGCGACGTACAAGACAGCCAGCGTGCTGCACTTCCAGCTCGAGCCGCTCAACGCGCTGGCGTTCATCCAGGACGGCGTCTGGCAGATCCATACCGGCAACCAGTGGCAATCGCTTGCGCTTCCCGTGCTCGCGAAGGCGCTGGGCGTCGACGAGAAGAAGATCGTCATGGTCACGTACCTGCTGGGTGGCGGCTTCGGCCGGCGCCTGAACGGTGACTACGCTGTGCCGGCGGCGCTCGCTTCCAAGGCGCTGGGCAAGCCTGTGAAGGTCGTGTTCACGCGGCCGGATGACGTGCAGTTCGACTCGTTCCGCTCGCCGTCGATCCAGAAGCTGCGCATCGCGTTCGACGCCAGCGACAAGGTGGTGGCGATGGATCACGCGGCGTCGGCCGGCTGGCCCACGCAGGTCATGATTCCGGCGTTCCTCTCGAAGGGCAAGAACGGCGCGCCATACGACCCGTTCGCGATCTCCGGCGCCGACCACTGGTACACGGTCGGCGCGCAACGCGTGCGGGCGTTGTCCAACTCGTTGGCCAATCGCGCCTTCCGTCCTGGCTGGCTGCGTTCGGTGGGTCCGGGTTGGACGAACTGGGCCGTCGAGTCCTTCATCGACGAGGCGGCTCACGCACGCAAGATCGACCCGGTGGCGTTCCGCATCAAACTGCTCGACGCCGCTGGACGCAACGCCGGCGACTCGCCGTCCACCGTCGGCGGCGCTGCCCGCCAAGCGGCCGTCGTCAAGCGCGCCGCGGAGAAGGCCGGCTGGGGCGCCACGCTGCCGCCGGACACCGGTCTGGGCCTTGCCACGACTTTCGGGCAGGAGCGGGACATGCCGACCTGGGTCGCCTGCGTGGCCCAGGTGCACGTCGACCGCAAGACGGGCTACGTGAAGCTGCAGAAGCTGACGCTGGTGGTCGACGCCGGCACGGTGGTCCATCCCGACGGCGCGCTGGCGCAGATCCAGGGCGGCACGCTGTGGGGCGCCAGCATGGCGCTGCACGAAGGCACGCGCTTCACGAAGGGGGTCGTCGCCGACACGAACCTTGACGGCTACACGCCGCTGCGCATGGGCGACGTGCCCGAGATGGACATCGAGTTCATCGCCAGCACCGAGATGCCCGTGGGCTTGGGCGAGCCGGCGACCACCGTCGTTGGCCCCGCGATCGGCAACGCGATCTTCAACGCCGTGGGGCTTCGTCTGCGTGAACTGCCGATTCGGTCTGCCGACGTACTTGCAGGGCTCAAGAGCTGAAGGCAGCGCCAAGCCACGATCGGATGCCGTGCCCATGGGGTCTGCTAGTTACGCGGCTGAACGCTGGAAGCTGGCGAACCTACCCGGACTGCATGGACAAGAAAAAAGACCCAAGTCGTTGATTTACTTGGGTCTTTGGACTCCGACGGACGTCGTCGGACGGGTAAGTGGTGGAGCCGGGGGGAATTGAACCCCCGTCCGCAAGCCATCACCGGACAGTTCTACATGCGTAGTTCTCTGATTTGAGTCTCGCACCAACGGTCGCGCAGGAACACGCTACCGGTGACGCCAGCTACTTGATCTCGTCCTCTACCGAGTAGCCCGGCAGAGCACCAGCCAATGTGAATGACCTCTCAGTTCAGAATCTTGCGATCCCTCACCCGGCCCATCGGCCAACCGTTGAGAGGCTCACGGGTTTTAAGCCGCGAGAGCGTACGAAGAGTCGTTCGCAGTTACTTTGTTTCCAGTGGATTTACGAGCGAACTGGTGCTCGGCATGCCCTGCGCCGGATCCGTACCCACGTCGAAACCTGGTCGGCCCCAGAACGACCATTTTAGGGCAAGTGGCCGGCCTTCAAGGCGCCGGCCGGTCCCAGCTGCCGAATCGCGGCGAATGAGGCGCGAACGTGCCCGAAAAAAGACAAAAGGCGTCTCGCATCGCTGCGAAACGCCTTGGCTGGATCGTCGGGGGCCGCCTGGGCCCGCGTCGATTACTGGCGGCGGCGGCGCGCGCTCAGGCCGAGGACGGCGATGCCGGCGGCGAACAGGCCCAGCGTGGCGGGTTCCGGGACGGCGACGGCCTGGAAGTTGTCGAACGACGTGCCCAGGCTGTCGGACGTGCCGGTCGCCCAGATGCTGAACTTGGTGCTAGTGGAAATCGCCGTGAAGTCGAACGATTCCTCCACCCACTTGGTGCCGAAGGTGCCGGTGTCGCTGGCGCCCGAATACAGCGTGTACGGGCCGCCCGGGACGCCGGGAATCGTGCTGGCGATCGAGTAGCCGTAGCCGCCGCTGGTCGCCAGGAAGGCAGCGGACTGATCCGGGCGATCCGCGACATAGAAGCTGATCTGGTACTCATGGCCCGCGACGGTCTTGAGCGACTGCGAGATCATGTCGTTCTGATTTCCATCGAGTTCGATGAAATGCTTGCCGTCCTCCGCGGTGCCGGCCACGCCGCTCTGGCGAACCTCGAGCCCGACCGGCGCGCCGCCGGAAGCGGTCTTGGGCGCGAGGCCGACCGTCCAGCCGTCGCCGAGCACGCCCGCGCTGCCGGTGTCGATGGTCCAGCCGCCGCCGGATGACAGCGATTCGAAACTGCCGTCCGTGAACAGGTTGCCGGCGGCCGAGGCCGTGGCGGAAATGGCAGCCAGCGCTGCCAGCGCGATGATCTTCTTCATGTTGGTTTCCCTCCAGATGTGACAGCCAAATGCTATTCGGGGCGGCTGTCAGCGCCCTATCGACGGGTTTTTCAAATCGGGCGCTTCGGCCGTCCTGGCGTGACCGAAATCACGCTCGACAGTGGCACCCCCTAATTTGAACCCGGAGATCGACCGAAGATCGCCACGCCGCCAGCGGCCGGCGCCGCCTCAGGCAGCGCGCGCGCGCAGCCACGCCAGCAACTGGCCCGGCTCGTCGAGGAGCACGTCCGCACCCCAGCTGTGCACCGGCTCGCCCAGGCCGAGATAGCCCCAGGTGGCCGCGACCATGGCCATGCCGGCAGCCCGCGCCGCCTGGGCGTCGCGCAGGTCGTCGCCCACGTAGACCATGTCCTCGGGCGCGAGCCCCATCGTGCGCGCCGCGTGCAGCAAGGGCTCGGGATGCGGCTTGGCGTGCAGCGTGGTGTCGCCGCAGACCACGACGGCGGCCCGCTCCGCGAGCTTCAGGCCGGCGACGATGGCCGTGGTGAAACGCGCCGCCTTGTTCGTGACGATGCCCCATGGGATGCCGGCGGCCTCGAGCGCGGACAGCATCTCGTCGACGCCCGCGAACGGGGATGTCGTCTGCAGCAGCATGGCCTCGTAGTGCGCCAGGAAGGCGTCGCGCAAGGGCTCGAACCGCGTCTCGCCGGGCACGACGCCGAACGCGACGCCCACCATGCCGCGCGCGCCGGAGCCCACCATCGGCCGCAGCGTTTCCAGCGGCAGCGGCGCCATGCCGTGGTCGGCGCGCAATCGGTTGGCGGCACCGGCCAGGTCGGGCGCGCTGTCGATCAACGTGCCGTCCAGGTCGAACAGCACGCCGCGCACGGCCGGTGCGGTGCCCGTGGCCATCAGGCCTGCGGACGGCGGCACGCCACCATGTAGTTGACGGAGGTATCGCCCGACAGCCAGTAGCGCTGCGTCAGCGGGTTGTATTCCATGCCCACCAGTTCCAGCGTCTCGAGGCCCGCGTTGCGCGCGAAGCCTGACAGCTCGCTCGGCCGGATGAACTTCGCGTATTCGTGCGTGCCCTTGGGCAGCAGCTTGAGCACGTGCTCGGCACCGACGATCGCGAACAGGAAGGCCTTGGCATTGCGATTGAGCGTGCTGAAGAACACCATGCCGCCCGGCTTCACGAGGCGCGCGCAGGCCGCGACGATGGACGACGGATCGGGCACGTGCTCGAGCATCTCCATGCATGTCACCGTATCGAAGCTCGCGGGACGTTCCGCGGCCAACGTCTCGACGGCGACCTCGCGGTATTCGAGACCGCTGACCCCCGACTCCATCGCGTGCAGCCGCGCGACCTTCAGCGGCTTGACCGACAGGTCGATGCCCAGCACGTCGGCGCCGCGTTGCGCCATCGATTCAGCCAGGATGCCGCCGCCGCAGCCGACGTCCAGCACCGCCTTGCCGTGCAAGGGCGCGCGCTGGGCGATCCAGTCCAGGCGCAGCGGGTTGATGCGATGCAGCGGCTTGAAGTCGCCTTCGGTGTCCCACCACTTGTGGGCCAGCTCACCGAATTTCTCGAGTTCCTGGGGGTCGGCGTTTGTCATGGCTCGAATGCTAGCGCGTGTTCGCGGTCACGCGAAAATGGTGACCCTGAAATGAGAAGACCCGCCGGAGCGGGTCTCTTGGAGAAAGCGCGAAGCCCGGGGGCCTCGCAGCGTCTCTTCTTACTTGCCAGCGGCGCGCGTGCCGACCACTTCGATTTCCACGCGACGATTCTTCGCGCGGCCTTCGGCGGTCTTGTTGTCGGCGACCGGCTGCTTCTTGCCCTTGCCTTCCGTGTAGACACGGTTGGCTTCGACACCCTTGGACGTCAGGTAGGTCTTGATCGCCTCGGCGCGACGGACCGACAGCTTGTCGTTGTACGCATCGGTGCCGACGCTGTCGGTGTGGCCGACGGCGATGATCACTTCCAGGTTGATTTCCTTGGTCTTGCTGACCAGGTCGTCCAGCTTCGTCTTGGCTTCCGGCTTCAGGATGGCCTTGTCGAAATCGAAGAACGCGTCGGCGGCGTAGGTGACCTTCTCGCTCGACGGAACCGGGGCGACGACGGGCGCAGGAGCCGGGGCCGGCGGCGCGACCGGGGCGGGAGCCGGCGGCGGGGGCGGCGGGGCCACTTCGGCCACGACCGGCTTCAGCGCGCCATCGCAGTCGGCGAGCGCGGTGGCCGGGGTCCAGAAGTTGTCGCGCCAGCAGAGTTCGCGCGTGCCGTTCTTCCAGACTTCGCCGTCGACGTTGCGCCAGTTGTCGATGCGGTCAGGCGCGGTCGTCGCTTGCGCGAACACGCTGGACATCGGAGCAACCAACGCGACGGCGGCGGCGACAATCATCGCGACCTTGTTCAATTTCTTCATGATTCTCCTCTCGAGGAAAGTCGCAGTTGCCTGCGATACGTCCAATTGCGATCTGAGTAACGTTGGCGTACGCCCGCCTTGGGGCTAGCGCGCACCACCGACAAAAATCATTGTGCCATCGGCGTATGACGCGGGTCGGATTTTGGCCATTGGCCCTCGAATGCATCCTGCCAGTGTTGTGCGCCAGCGACAGGCGCCAGCCCGTAGAATCCCATATTCCGCCTGCGCCGGGATTCACCCGGGAACGCAGGGCGTCTGTCTGTAGGCCATGACCCAATTTGCCAAGGAAACCCTGCCCATCAGCCTCGAAGAGGAGATGCGGCGCTCGTATCTGGACTACGCGATGAGCGTGATCGTGGGTCGGGCCCTGCCCGACGCACGCGACGGCCTGAAGCCCGTCCACCGTCGCTGCCTGTTCGCGATGCACGAGCAGAACAACGACTGGAATCGCCAGCACAAGAAATCGGCGCGCATCGTCGGCGACGTGATGGGTAAGTACCACCCGCACGGCGACTCGGCGATCTACGAGACCATCGTGCGCATGGCGCAGCCGTTCTCGCTGCGCCACATGCTGGTCGACGGCCAGGGCAACTTCGGCTCGGTCGACGGCGACAACGCCGCAGCGATGCGGTACACGGAAATCCGTCTCGCCAAGATCGCGCACGAGATGCTCGCCGACATCGACAAGGAAACCGTCGACTTCGGCCCGAACTACGACGGCACCGAGCAGGAGCCGCTGGTGCTGCCCACGCGCCTGCCCAACCTGCTGGTCAACGGCGGTACCGGCATCGCGGTGGGCATGGCCACCAACATCCCGCCGCACAACCTCAACGAGGTCGTCGACGGCTGCCTGCACCTGCTGCGCAATCCGGAGGCGTCCATCGAGGAGCTGATGGAGATCATCCCGGCGCCCGACTTCCCCACCGGCGGCATCATCTACGGCGTCAACGGCGTGCGCGAGGGCTACCGCACCGGCCGCGGCAAGGTCGTGATGCGCGCGAAGGTGCACTTCGAGGACATCGACCGCGGCCAGCGCCAGTCGATCATCGTCGACGAGATCCCTTACCAGGTGAACAAGAAGACGCTGCTCGAACGCATCGCCGAACTGGTTCACGAGAAGAAGATCGAGGGCATCAGCCACATCCAGGACGAGTCCGACAAGTCGGGCATGCGCATCGTCATCGACCTGAAGCGCGGCGAGGTGCCCGAGGTCATCCTGAACAACCTGTACAAGCAGACGCAGCTGCAGGACACGTTCGGCATGAACATGGTGGCGCTGATCGACGGCCAGCCCAAGGTGTGCAACCTGAAGCTGCTGATCGCGATCTTCCTCGAGCACCGCCGCGAAGTGGTGACGCGCCGCACGGTCTACGAACTGCGCAAGGCGCGCGACCGCGGCCACGTGCTCGAAGGCCTGGCCGTCGCGCTCGCCAACATCGACGACTTCATCAAGCTGATCAAGGAATCGCCCACGCCGCCGGTCGCCAAGACGGCGCTGATGTCGCGCGGCTGGGATTCCTCGGTCGTGCGCGAGATGCTCGATCGCGCGACCGCCGACGCTCCGGGCGGCGCGGGTTCGTTCCGTCCCGAAGGCCTGCCCGTGCACTACGGCCTGCAGGCCGACGGCAGCTATCGGCTGTCGGACACCCAGGCGCAGGAAATCCTGCAGATGCGACTGCAGCGCCTGACCGGCCTGGAACAGGACAAGATCGTCGGCGAATACAAGGACGTGATGGCCGAGATCGCCGACCTGCTCGACATCCTGGCCAAGAAGGAACGCGTCACGACCATCATCGGCGACGAGCTGCTCGCGCTGAAGGCCGAGTTCGGCACGACCAAGCTGGCCGTGCGCCGCAGCCACATCGAGCACAACGTGCAGGAGCTCGGCACCGAGGACCTGATCACGCCGACCGACATGGTGGTCACGCTGAGCCACACCGGCTACTTCAAGAGCCAGCCGCTGGCCGAATACCGCGCGCAGCGCCGCGGCGGCCGCGGCAAGCAGGCCACGCAGACGAAGGAAGACGACTGGGTCGACCAGCTGTTCATCGCGAACACGCACGACTGGATCCTGTGTTTCTCCGACGCCGGCCGCGTCTACTGGCTCAAGGTGTGGGAAGTGCCGCAGGGCGGCCGCGCGTCGCGCGGCAAGCCCATCGTCAACATGTTCCCGCTGCAGAAGGACGAGAAGATCACGGTGGTGCTGCCGATCACCGGCGAGTTCCGCACGTTCCCGTCGGATCACTTCATCTTCATGGCGACCGCGCTGGGCACCGTCAAGAAGACGCCGCTGGACGACTTCAGCAACCCGCGCAAGGCCGGCATCATCGCGGTCAACCTCGACGAGGGCGACCACCTGATCGGCGCCGCGCTGACCGACGGCGCGCACGACGTGATGCTGTTCTCCGACGGCGGCAAGGCCGTGCGCTTCGACGAAGCCGACGTCACGCCGCACGGCCGCACCTCGCGCGGCGTCAAGGGCATGACGCTCGAAGCCGGCCAGACGGTGATCGCGATGCTGGTCGCCGAGGACGAGACGCAGAGCGTGCTCACCGCGACGGAGAACGGCTTCGGCAAGCGCACGTCGATCGTCGAGTACACGCGCCACGGCCGCGGCACCAAGGGCATGATCGCGATCCAGCAAAGCGAGCGCAACGGCAAGGTCGTGGCGGCCACGCTGGTGCGTCCGAACGACGAGATCATGCTGATCACCGACAAGGGCGTGCTGGTGCGCACGCGCGTCAGCGAGGTGCGCGAGCTCGGACGCGCGACGCAGGGCGTCACGCTGATCGCGCTGGACGACGGCTCCAAGCTGTCGGGCCTGCAGCGCATCGTCGAGAACGACGCCAACGTCGAGAATGGCGACGCAGCGGTCGACGGCGAGGCGCCGACCGACGGCGGCACCGAACCGCAGGCCTGACGCGATGACGGGTCAGACGCGTCCGTACAACTTCGCGCCGGGTCCCGCGGCGATACCCGAGGCCGTATTGCGCGAGGCCGCGGCCGAGATGCTCGATTGGCACGGCTGCGGCGTCGGCGTGATGGAAATGAGCCATCGCGGCAAGGAGTTCATGCAGATCGCGGCCGAGGCCGAGGCCGACCTGCGCGAGCTGCTGGCCGTGCCGTCGCACTTCCGCATCCTGTTCCTGCAGGGCGGCGGCCTCGGCGAGAACGCCATCGTGCCGATGAACCTGTCGCGCGGCGGCCAGGTCGACTTCGTGCAGACGGGCAGCTGGTCGAAGAAGTCGATCGCCGAGGCGCGCCGCTACGCGGACGTCGCCGTCGTCGCGAGCAACACGGGCAGCGCCGACAGCGCGATCCCCGATCCGTCGACGTGGGCGATCCGCAAGGGCGCGTCGTACCTGCATCTCTGCTCCAACGAGACGATCGACGGCGTCGAGTTCCACACCCTGCCCGACCTCGCCGCGCTCGGCTCGGACGCGCCGCTGGTGATCGACTGCTCGTCGCACATCCTCTCGCGCGCGATCGACTGGTCGCGCGTGGGCCTGGCCTTCGCCGGCGCGCAGAAGAACGTCGGGCCGGCCGGCGTGACGATCGTGATCGTGCGCGAAGACCTGCTGGGCCACGCGCTGCCGATCACGCCGTCCGCGTTCGACTACAAGCTCGTCGCCGACAACGGCTCGATGTTCAACACGCCGCCGACGTGGGCCATCTACGTCGCCGGCCTCACCTTCAAGTGGATCAAGGCCAACGGCGGCGTCGCGGCGATGGACGCGCGCGCGGCCGAGAAATCGAAGATGCTATACGAGGCGCTGGACGCGACCGGCTTCTACGTCAACCGCATCGCCCGTGCGTCGCGCTCGCGCATGAACGTGCCGTTCTGGCTGCGCGACGAGTCGCTCAACGACGCGTTCCTCGCCGGCGCCAAGGAGCGCGGGCTGCTCGCGCTGAAGGGCCACAAGAGCGTCGGCGGCATGCGCGCCTCGATCTACAACGCGATGCCCGTGGACGGCGTGCGCACGCTGGTCTCCTGGCTGCAGGAATTCGAAAAGACCCATGGCTGAGAACGACGCTCCGAATCCCGACCTGCTCGCGCTGCGCGTGCAGATCGACGCGCTCGACCGCGAGCTGCTCGCCGCGCTGAACCGCCGCGCCAAGCTCGCGCAGACGGTGGGCGAGGTGAAGAAGCGCGAAGGCTCGGTCGCGTTCCGGCCCGAGCGCGAGGCGCAGGTCATCGACGGCCTCAAGGCCGAGAACACCGGCCCGCTGATGACAGAGAGCGTCGCGCCGATCTGGCGCGAGATCATGTCGGCCTGCCGCGCGCTGGAGACGCCCACGCGCGTCGCCTACCTCGGCCCCGCCGGCACGTTCAGCGAGGAGGCCGCGCTCGGCTTCTTCGGCTCGTCCATCGTGCGCGTGCCGTGCGCGAGCGTCGACGAGGTGTTCCGCACCACCACCGCGGGCGCCGCCGACTTCGGGGTCGTGCCGGTCGAGAACTCCACCGAAGGCATGGTCGCGCGCTCGCTCGACCAGTTCCTCGTCACGCCGTTGTTCATCATCGGCGAGACCAGCCTGTTCGTGCGCCACAACCTGCTGCGCAAGACGAATTCGCTCGAGGGCATCTCCGCCGTCTGCGCCCACCCGCAGGCGCTCGCGCAGTGCCACATGTGGCTCAATGACCACCTGCCGCATGCGGAGCGCCGCCCTGTCGCGAGCAACGCCGAAGGCGCGCGCCTGGCCTCGCTCGACCCGACGCTCGCCGCCGTCGCGAGCACGCGGGCAGGCAGCGAATGGGGGCTGCACGTGGTGTCGCCGGCGATCCAGGACGACGCCAACAACCGCACGCGCTTCGCCATCGTGACGCACCCCGATCGCCATCCCGCGCCGAAGGCGTCGGGCCACGACTGCACGAGCCTCGTCGTCACCGTCTCGAACCGCCCCGGCGCGCTGCACGACATGCTGGTGCCGCTGAAGGCCAACGGCGTCTCGATGACGAAATTCGAATCGCGCCCGGCGCGCTCGGGCCAGTGGGAGTACTACTTCTACATCGACATCGAGGGCCACCCCGACACCGACAACGTGCGGCACGCGCTCGAGGAACTGCGCAAGGCCTGCGGGTTCTTCAAGATCCTGGGCACCTACCCGGTCGACGTGCACTAGGCACTGCGCGGCCCATCGCGGCGATCGTGCGCGCGACGCCTGCCGTCATGGACTGGCCGACGCGCTGGCGCTGCATGATCGCTTCGGCGTCAGCCTGTAAGCGAAAACGCCCCGCTTTCGCAGGGCGTTCCTGACGCCGCGTCAGCCGCTCGTCAGCGCCCGTCGTGGCTCTTCGAATTCGGGTCGTAGGTCGAAGTCGACTCCGAGACATGCAAGCCGGCACGGCGCGGAAAGTCCAGGCGCAGGACGTAGGTCATCTCGCACGGCTGGCCGTGGCACACCGCCGGCTTGTACTCCTCGGTCGCCAGCTGCGACGCGACGAAGCGGGCCAGCACCGAGTCCGGCGACTGATAGACGGTGATCGTGCCGGGCTTGCCCTGCGAATCGACGACGACGGTCGCGACCAGCTTGCCGACCGGCTCGCCAGCATCCGCGTAACGGACGACGGGGCTGATCAGGTGGCGCACGCCGTACATCGGATACGGCGGTTCGTCGCCCGCGGGCAGGTTCTCGTAGTCGCTCGCGACGGCAGCCTTCTGCGTCGGCGTCAGCTCGCTGTAGCGCCCCTCGATCGGCGCGGACGAGCGAATGATCTCCTGCGGCAGCACCGAACCCACGATGGTGTCGGTGATCCGATACGGCATTTCCTGCGCCGCGGCCGAGCCTGCGACCGCATTCACGCGCCAGGCGCGCCGAGCAGCTCGAGAATCTCCGCGGTCGTGCCCGTCTCGCCAAGCCGCGGAAAGATGCGGCCGACGCTGTTGGCGTGCGCGTCGGCGTCGAGGTCGGTCATCGCATCGACGGCGAGCGTCACGTTGAAGCCGAGCCCGAAGGCCTCGCGGGCGGTCGACTCGACGCCGATGCTGGTCGCGACGCCGGCCAGCACGATCTGCGTGACGCCCGCCGCCTTCAGACAGGCCTCGAGATCCGTGCTGGCGAACGCGCCCCAGGTGGTCTTGGTGACGAGCAGGTCCTGCGGCTGCCGATCGAGTTCAGGCAGCAGTTCGATTGCCTCGGGCGACAACGCGCTCGCGCGCCGCGGCCGCTCCGTGCGTCCCGGCGCGCCTGCGGCGGCGTTCACGAGCACGACGGGCAATCCCCTGCTCCGGAACTCCGCGGCCAGCGCGGCGGCGTTCGCGACGATGGCCTCGAACGGACGGACGGTCGGATATCCGGCCAGGCCTTTCTGGAGGTCGATGACGACGAGCGCCGTCTTGGGATCGAGAGTCGTGACGGTCATGTTCGTGGTCCGTTCGGCGATGCGGCAGCGTGCAACATGGCAGTTTAACTTGCAAGTTAAGCTGTTGATTTATTGCGGCCGCAAAAAAGGGAGCCGAGGCCCCCTTGTGGTTGGCGTCGCGACGAAAAGCTCAGACCGCGAAGTCTTCCAGCTTCTTGCCCGACGCGAGCGCTGCGGTGAGCCAGCGCGGCTTGAGGCCGCGGCCCGTCCACTGGTTGCCCTGGCCGTCCTTGTACTTGGCGGCGACCGCCTTGCGCTCGGTGCCATCGAGCTTGGTGCCGGCCTTGCGCCCGCGCGCGGGGGCCGAAATGTCGTCGGACGTCAGACCGTGCTCGGTCATGATCCTGCGAATCTCGTCGATCGCGTCCTGGCGCCCTTTTGAATTCAGTTGCGCGATTTGTCTCTCGAGATCGGCCTTTTGCCGAATCAGCTGCTGCAGGTCTGCCATACCCATCCTTGAGATGAAGGCCGGGTCGAATATGCCCAGTTGCGACGGAGTTTAGCCTTGACGGAAGTCTCATGGGTGTCGTTCATCCCCCTCGAGTGACCGCTCGCACCGTGAGATTTGAGCCTCGCGCGACCGACGCCCGGCAGGGTCGAGGCCGGATGGGCCCGCGGGATGTGCAAAAATTGGCCGATCGACCGCGAATGCGCGGTCATATCGCCGCGTTCTTCGACCGCCCCGCCGAATTAGCTGTTACGTTTGTAACGCCATGGGGCGACTCCGACGAACGCCATGCCGGCCGCCACCGGAAACACGAATTCCGTTGCGCGAATATTTCGCGTCGGGTTTGCAGCGGGTCGACATGCCTTGATCTTCAATAGAAAAGATTCCAGATGTTCAGGCAGCTAGGGCTGATCGGTTGTGGTTTGATGGGCGGCTCCTTCGCCCTGGCGATGAAGCGCGCGGGGCTGGTCAAGCACGTCGTGGGCTACAGCAAGTCGCCGTCGACCGTGATCACCGCGCAGAAGATGGGCGTCATCGACCAGATGGCCGAATCCGCGCTGATGGCCGTGTCGGGCGCGGACATCGTGCTGATCGCCGTGCCCGTCGCCGCTACCGAGGCCACGCTGCGGGCGATCCGCCACCTGGTGCACCCGAACACACTGTTCATGGACGTGGGCAGCACCAAGGGCGACGTCGTCGCGGCCGCGCGCCGCGTGCTGCGCGAACGCCTGCCCAGCTTCGTGCCCGCGCACCCGATCGCCGGCAAGGAAGTGGCCGGCATCACGCACGCCGACGCCACGCTCTACCAGGATTGCCAGGTCGTGCTCACGCCGGTGCTCGAGACCGACATGAACCTGATCGAGCGCGCACGCGCCGCGTGGACGGGCATCGGCGCGCAGGTGCGCGTGATGACGCCCGACGCCCACGACGCCGCGTTCGCCGCCGTCAGCCACCTGCCGCACCTGCTGGCCTTCGCCGCCTACCTCTCGGTGCAGCACCAGCCCGAAGGCGCGCAGTTCCTCGATCTCGCCGGCCCCGGCTTCCGCGACTTCACCCGCATCGCCGCCAGCGATCCGGCCGTCTGGCGCGACGTCCTCCTCGCCAACAAGGCGCAGGTGCTGGCGCAGGCCGAGCTGTTCAAGACGACGCTCTACAAGTTCGAGTCGGCCATGCGCGACGGCAATGCCGACGTCATCGAGAACTTGATCAAGGAGGCGGCGGCCGGCCGCGCCAACTGGAAAAAGTAGGGCCGCGCAGGTAACCTCGCCTGCTCGTGGCGCGCCGCATCGGCGCGCACTGCCCCTGAAGACGATGCGACCCGCGCGTGACGCGCGCGAAGCCCCGCACCACAGCCCCGCCGCCCATGTACGCGATCCCCTTCCTCGACATCCCGCCCCTGCGTTCGGCCGCCGGCCACGTGCGCCTGCCCGGCTCCAAGAGCATCTCCAACCGCGTGCTGCTGCTGGCCGGCCTGGCCGCCGGCACGACGTCGGTGCACGACCTGCTGGCTTCCGACGACACCCGCGTGATGCTGGCCGCGCTCGAGGCCCTGGGCTGCGGCCTGCGCCGCGACGGCGCCGTGCTGCACGTGACGGGCATCGGCGGCCAGTTGCCCGTCAGGCGCGCCAAGCTGTTCCTGGGCAACGCCGGCACCGCGATGCGGCCGCTCACCGCGGCGCTGGCCGTGCTCGCGACGCTGCAGGGCGGCGAGTTCGAGCTCTCGGGCGTGCCGCGCATGCACGAGCGCCCGATCGGCGACCTGGTGGACGCGCTGCGCCAGCTCGGTTGCCCGATCCAGTACCTGGGCAACGCCGGCTACCCGCCGCTGCGCGTGGGCCATGGGCGCGCCGCGAGTGTGTCCGCGCACGAGCCCGTGCGCGTGCGCGGCGACGTCTCGAGCCAGTTCCTCACCGCGCTGCTGCTGGCGTTGCCGCTGGCCACGTCGGAGCGTGCGATCACGATCGCCGTCGAGGGCGAGCTGATCTCCAAGCCCTACATCGACATCACGCTGAACCTGCTCGCGCGCTTCGGCATCGTCGTCGAACGCGACGCCGCCGACCCGTACGCCAGCTTCACGCTGCCGCGCGGCTCGCAGTACCGCTCGCCCGGCGACATCCACGTCGAGGCCGACGCGTCGTCGGCGTCGTACTTCGTCGCGCTCGGCGCCCTGGCCGGCGTCGAGGCGCCGGTGCGCATCGAGGGCGTCGGCCTGGATTCGATCCAGGGCGACATCCGCTTCGTCGAGGCGGCCCGCGCGATGGGCGCGCAGGTCGACGGCGGCACCGGCTGGCTGGCGGTGCGCCGCGGCGCGTGGCCGCTGAAGGCCATCTCCCTGGACTGCAACCACATCCCCGACGCCGCGATGACGCTGGCCGTGATGGCGCTCTACGCCGACGGCACCACGCGCCTGGCGAACATCGCGAGCTGGCGCGTCAAGGAGACCGACCGCATCGCCGCGATGGCCGCCGAACTGCGCAAGATGGGCGCCACAGTGGTCGAGGGCGCCGACTTCATCGAGGTGACGCCGCCGGCGTCGCCGTCGCAGTGGCTGTCCGGCACGATCCGCACCTACGACGACCACCGCATGGCGATGTGCCTGTCGCTGGCCGCCTTCAACGCGCTGGCCGGCAGTCCTGGACAAACCCGGCCGGGACGCACGGTACGCATCCTCGATCCGCAGTGCGTCGCCAAGACCTTCCCCGACTACTTCGAGGCGCTGTTCGGCCTGGCCCGGGTCGATGTGGCCGACGTGCCGGTGATCACGATCGACGGCCCCACCGCGTCCGGCAAGGGCACGCTGGCGTCGGAGGTGGCGCGCCGCCTCGGCTACGGGCTGCTCGACTCCGGCGCGTTGTACCGCGCCACCGCGCTGGCGGTTCAGCAGGCCGGCGCCGATCCGTCCGACGCCGACGCCGTCGCCGCGCTGGCCGCCAGGCTCGACCTGCGCTTCGAGGCCGACCGCGCGTTCCTGGACGGCCGGGACGTCACCGAGGCGCTGCGGCTCGAGGAGACCGGCAACCTGGCCTCGAAGGTGTCGGTGCACCCGGCCGTGCGCCAGGCGCTGCACGGCCTGCAGCTGGCGTTCCGCCGCCTGCCCGGCCTCGTGGCCGACGGCCGCGACATGGGCACGGTCGTGTTCCCGGGCGCGCCGCTGAAGATCTTCCTGACCGCCAGCGTCGAGGAGAGGGCCGCCCGCCGCCATAACCAATTGATTTCCAGGGGCATTTCTGCTAATATCGACAGTCTTCTCGCAGACCTCCGGATGCGCGATGCGCGCGATCAGAATCGCGCCGTCGCGCCCCTGAAGCCTGCCGAAGACGCGGTCTTGCTCGACAACTCCGGCATGTCCATCGACGAAGGCGTCGAGTTCGTGCTCGAGGCCTGGAACAAGCGCCGCATGTAGGTCACGCAAGTCAGCGGTCGCCGCAAGGCGCCAAAGCCCACCGTCTGCATCCTCCCCGGCTCGCGCCGCGGATGCGTCGAAACCGGACGCCCCGTCCGGTTCGGGGCGGTGAATGTCCCACCCTAACCCTGCACCCTCTCCGGGTTGCACACGCCGGCAGCGCTCGCTTCATCGTCGCCTCAGCCGGCCATCAGGAAAACTCAATGCCCAAGACCCAAGCCATCACCGACTTCGCCCCCGATTCGTTCGCAGCGATGTTCGAAGAGTCGCTCAAGAGCAGCGAAATGCGCTCCGGCGAAGTCATCACTGCCGAAGTGGTGCGCATCGATCACAGCTTCGTCGTCGTCAACGCCGGCCTCAAGTCCGAAGCCTACGTGCCCATCGACGAATTCAAGAACGATCAAGGCGAAGTCGAAGTCCAGGTCGGTGACTTCGTTTCCGTCGCGATCGACGCCGTGGAAAACGGCTACGGCGACACCATCCTGTCGCGCGACAAGGCCAAGCGCCTCGCCTCGTGGCTGTCGCTCGAGACCGCGCTCGAGTCCGGCGACTTCGTCACCGGCACGGTCAGCGGCAAGGTCAAGGGCGGCCTGACCGTCCTCGTCAACGGCATCCGCGCCTTCCTGCCGGGCTCCCTGCTGGACACGCGTCCGGTCAAGGACATGAGCCCGTTCGAGGGCAAGACCATGGAATTCAAGGTCATCAAGCTCGACCGCAAGCGCAACAACGTCGTGCTGTCGCGCCGTGCCGTGGTCGAAGCCTCGATGGGCGAAGAACGCGCCAAGCTGCTCGAGACGCTGTCCGAAGGCGCCATCGTCAACGGCGTGGTCAAGAACATCACCGAATACGGTGCGTTCGTCGACCTCGGCGGCATCGACGGCCTGCTGCACATCACCGACATGGCCTGGCGCCGTGTCCGTCATCCGTCGGAAGTCGTGACGGTTGGCCAGGAACTGACGGCCAAGGTCCTGAAGTTCGACGCCGAGAAGAACCGCGTCTCGCTGGGCCTGAAGCAGCTGGGCGACGATCCGTGGATGGGCGTTGCCCGCCGCTACCCGACCAGCACGCGCCTGTTCGGCAAGGTCACGAACATCGCCGACTACGGCGCGTTCGTCGAGATCGAACCGGGCATCGAAGGCCTGGTGCACGTCTCGGAAATGGACTGGACGAACAAGAACGTCGCGCCGTCCAAGACCGTCACGCTGGGCGAGGAAGTCGAAGTCATGGTCCTCGAGATCGACGAAGACAAGCGCCGCATCTCGCTGGGCATGAAGCAGTGCCGCGCCAACCCGTGGGAAGAGTTCGCCGCCAACGTCCATCGCGGCGACAAGGTGCACGGCCCGATCAAGTCGATCACCGACTTCGGCGTGTTCGTGGGCCTGGCCCAAGGCATCGACGGCCTGGTGCACCTGTCCGACCTCTCGTGGCACGAAGCCGGCGAAGCCGCCGTTCGCAACTACAAGAAGGGCCAGGAAGTCGAAGCCGTCGTCCTGGGCATCGACGTCGAGCGCGAGCGCATCTCTCTCGGCATCAAGCAGCTGGACGGCGACCCGTTCGCCAACTACACCTCGGTCAACGACCGTGGCGCCCTGGTGACCGGCAAGGTCAAGACGGTCGACCCGCGCGGCGCGGAAATCCAGCTGACGGAAGACGTCACCGGCTACCTGCGCGCTTCGGAACTGACCCGCGACCGCGTGGAAGACGCCCGCTCGATCCTGAAGGAAGGCGACGAAGTCAACGCCATGATCATCAACGTCGACCGCAAGACGCGTTCGATCCAGCTGTCGATCAAGGCCAAGGACAACGCCGACCAGCAGGAAGCCATGCAGCGCATCGCCTCGACCAACGAGCGCGAGAACGCCGGCACGACGAGCCTGGGCGCCCTGCTGCGCGCCAAGCTCGATGGCGGCAAGAGCGAATAAGCGGAGCCCCACGGTCGCTAGCGCTCCTTGCCCCCGAGGGGCTGGCCGCGAGCGGCCCGGCGAAGCCGGATCCGCCGCTCCCTTGAACTTCTCTTGAGAAGCTCGAGCGGCAGCGCCGGAACCGAATACGGAACCCTTCACCTGTTCAACGCATGACTCGTTCGGATCTTGTTAATCAGCTCGCTGAACGCTTCACGCAGATCACCGTGAAGGACACCGAGTACGCGGTCAAGACCGTGCTCGATGCGATGTCCGATGCGCTCGCGCGCGGACACCGCATCGAGATCCGCGGCTTCGGCAGCTTCTCGATCAGCCGGCGCCCGCCGCGCGTGGGCCGCAACCCGCGCTCCGGCGAGCAGGTCACCATCCCTGAAAAGCTGGTGCCCCACTTCAAGCCGGGCAAGGCCTTGCGAGAGGCCGTCGACAAGCAGCTTCCAGCCGTCGGCAAGACGTAGTTCCAAAGGCGCCTCCGGGCGCCTTTTTCATTGCATGGGCGCCTTCGGGCGCCCTTGTTCGTCGGGCACGACCAAAGTCGAATGCGCGCGGCGCGCTCGTGTCGAAATCGCATGGCTCCAGACGTCGTTGTCAGGAATCCCGGCACCTGCTGACAGAACGTTGTCAGCAGCCCTCTCGCCCAATGTCCGCAACGACATCGAAAACCCAGGAGAGAGAACCATGTGGACAGACACCACCAGCAGAGTGGACGGTACCGTCCCCGACGGCACGCGCTTCCTCGTCTCGCACGAACTGCAGCCGTTGGCGTCGGGCGGCACGCGCGTCACCTATTCGATCCGGGTCGAGGGGCCGGAGGCCGCCACGCTGGGCCCGCTGGTGACGGCCGACTTCCCCGAGGTGCTGGCCGCGCTGAAGGCGCTTGCCGAGCTCGAATCCGCAGGAGGCGCCTGATGGCACGCGTTCTCGCCCCGGTGTCCGAGCAGGGCCTGGCCCGCGCCGCCTGGTACGCGATCTGCGATGCGGCCGACATCGGCCAGATGTTGCTGCTGAGCCTGCTGACCGGCGGCGCCGCGATGGCGGCGGCCTGCGCGTTGACGAGCCTGGTCCTCTGGCTGGGCAGGGCGGCTCGCGCCGCCGTCGTGCGCGCCGGCAAACGGAGGGCAAGCGCCAGTGTCGGCGCGATCCGGCCGATGGCATGATCGCCGCGTGAACGCCCCGTACGCCGTCGACCCCGACATCGCCCTCGCCCACACGCTGCCCAGCGCCTTCTATCGCGACGCCGCCGCCTACGAGCGCGTCAAGGAGCGCGTGTTCGCGCGCAGCTGGCAGTGGATCGGCGACATCGAGGACGTCGCGCGGCCCGGCTCGCTGTCGCCGCGCCAGATGCTGCCCGGCTGCCTGGACGAGCCCCTGCTGCTCTCGCGCGACGCCGCGGGGGCGCTGCGTTGCCTGTCCAACGTCTGTACGCATCGCGGCAACCTGCTCGTGAAGACGCCGTGCCGCGCCGAGCAGATCCGCTGCGGCTACCATTCGCGCCGCTTCGACATGGCCGGCCGCATGACCTTCATGCCCGAGTTCGCGCAGGCAAGGAACTTCCCGGCGCCGTCCGACCATCTGCCGAACGTCCCGTTCGGCCTGCTGGGCACGCAGGCCTTCGCGGCCGTCGCGCCGGCGGCGCCGCTGGACGCATTCCTCGGCGACATCCGGTCCCGTCTCGGCTGGCTGCCGCTTGCGGACTTCAAGCACGACCCGTCGCGCGACCGCGGTTTCGACATCGCCGCGCACTGGGCGCTGTACGTCGAGAACTACCTCGAAGGCCTGCACATCCCGTTCATCCACCCGGCGCTGAACCAGGTGCTCGACGCCGACGGCTACGCGTACGAGCTGCACCGCTACGCCAACCTGCAGTTCGCCCGCGCGCGCGACGGCGAGCAGGCGTTCGAGCTGCCGCGTTCGTCGCCCGACTTCGGCGAACGCGTCGCGGCGTATTACTACTGGGTGTTCCCGAACCTGATGCTCAACTTCTACCCGTGGGGACTGTCGGTCAACATCGTGCAGCCGCAGGGAATCGACCGCACGCGCGTGCTGTTCCGCGCCTACGTGTGGGACGCCGGCAAGCTCGGCGACGGTGCCGGCAACGGCCTCGACCAGGTCGAGATGGAGGACGAGGAAGTCGTGCAGCAGGTGCAGCGCGGCGTGCAGTCGCGTTTCTACGACCGTGGGCGCTACTCGCCGAGCAAGGAACAGGGCGTGCACCACTTCCATCGGCTGCTGTGCGAGTTCATGGCGGATTGAGTGCTTATCCGGGCCTTCGGCGCCGAGCTGCCACAAAGAATTGTTGCGCGACCATAAAAGGCCGTCGCCGTTCGTAGAATCCACCGGGAAGCGGTCTCAAGAAAACGCGAAAGAGAGAATGCGCATCCTGACCTGGCTCATCCGAGCCTTTCTTTTCCTGGCCCTGTTCGGCTTCGCGATCAACAACCAGCAGTTGGCGACGGTCAACTGGATGTTCTCGTACGCCTGGACGGCGCGCATGGTCATCATCGTGCTGGCCGCGTTCGTGGCCGGCACGGTGTTCGGCGTGCTGGCGATGACGCCCAGCTGGTGGCACCACCGCCGCCGCGCGCGGCGCCTCGAGACCCCGGTCATGCCCGCGCCGGCCGCCCTGCCCGCCGCGCCCGTGGCTCCCGACGTCACGGTGGTGCGCGATGGACTTTGAGTACCAGTGGCTGCTGCTGGGCCTGCCTCTGTTCTTCATCCTCGGCTGGCTCGGCTCGCGCTTCGACCTGCGCCAGCTCAAGCGCGAGACGCGGGAATCGCCCAAGGCCTACTACAAGGGGCTGTCGCTGCTGCTCAACGAGCAGCAGGACAAGGCGATCGACGCGTTCATCGAGACGGTGCAGAACGACCCCGACACCACCGAGCTGCACTTCGCGCTCGGCAACCTGTTCCGCCGCCGCGGCGAGTTCGAGCGCTCCGTGCGCGTGCACCAGCACCTGCTCGTGCGCGCCGACCTCTCGCAGGCCGAGCGCGAGCGCGCCCAGCACGCGCTGGCTCAGGACTTCGTCAAGGCCGGCCTGTTCGACCGCGCCGAGGCCGCCTACAAGGTGCTCGAAGGCACGGCGTATCACACCGAGGCCCGGCTGGCGCTGCTGAACCTCTACGAACGCTCGCGCGACTGGCGCGCCGCGGTCGACGTGGCGCAGCAGCTCGAAACCGCCGGCACCGGCTCGTTCGCGCGCCGCATCTCGCACTACTGGTGCGAGCTCGCGCTGATGGCCGAGGAACAGCACCATCCCGACGAGGCCGAGCGCGCGCTGCAGCAGGCGCTCAGGGCCGATCCGTCGTCGGCGCGTCCGTGGGTGATGCAGGGCCAGCGCCTCGCGCGGGCGGGCCAGCCGGCCGAGGCCTTCGAGGCCTGGAACGAGCTGCGCCGGCGCGATCCCGCCAGCTTCACGCTCGTCGCCGACGACTACGCCGCCGCCGCGATCGCCGCCGGACGCAGCGCCGACGCCAAGGCCGCCATCGAGAAGCTGCTGGCCGATGCGCCGCGGCTCGACTTCCTCAGCGCCTGGGCCAAGCTGGAGGCCGACCCCGAGGTCGCGGCCAATCGCTACCGCGACATGCTGCATGCGCACCCGACGCTGTCGGCCGCGCGCGAAGTGCTGCAGCAACCCGCCATCGCGGCGTCGGCCAAGGCCGTCGGGCCGCTGGCGGAGCAGTCGCTGGCCGACGTGCGCACCGCCGTCACGCGTGCGGCCAAGCCGCTGCAACGCTATCGCTGCGCGGCCTGCGGCTTCGAGGCGCAGCGCCACTTCTGGCAATGCCCCGGCTGCCTCAACTGGGACAGCTATCCCGCGCTGCGGATCGAGGAACAGTGACACATCGCAAGGTGCCTTGCTTGCGGACCGTGCGACGGGCCGCCCCTGGAAGGCCCGCAGTCCGCTCGGCGGACGGCGCATCGTACTCGGCGCGGAAGGGGCTCAAGTGACCGACACCCGTCCGCGCACGGCCGTGCTGCACCAGTGGGTCGGCATGGGCGACCTGGTCTGGCACGCGCCCTACATCCGGCGCATCGCCGAGACCAGCAGCGACGGCCAGGTCTCGGTCATCGCCTCGCCCACCACCTTCGCGCGCCAGCTGATCGGCCACGAGCCCTGCGTGCGCGAGATCATCGACTTCGACCGCCACCCGCGGCGCGAGGAAAAGCGCCGCGGCCGCCACCGCGGCACGCTGGGCCTGTGGCGCATGGGACGCGAGCTGCGGCCTTACGGCTTCGACCGCATCATCCTGCTCACCAACCACACCAACCGCTCGATCGTGGCGGTCGCCGCGGGGATCCCGCAACGCCTGGGCTACGGCACGAGCTGGCTGCAGCGGCGCCTGCTGACGTCCGGTCCGTGGATCGAACGCTACTCGGGGCCGGCCGTCACGGCCTACAAGGACGTCACCGCCTTCGCGATCGCGCACGGCTGGTCCGACGCGCCCGTCGTGCCGAGCCTCGTCGTCCGGCAGGACGCGCTGGCGCATGCCCGCGCGCGCCTCGCCGGCCTGCCGCGACCGCTGCACGCGCTGGCCATCGGCGCGTCGGAGCCCTACAAGCAATGGGGCGCGGCGAACTTCGCGGCATTGGCCACTCGGCTGGCGCACGCGGGTCAGGGCGTCGTGGTGATCGCGGGTCCGGCCGAGCGCGAGATGGCACAGGCCACGCTGCAACGGATCGAGTCCGGCCTGCACGGGCAGTTGCGGGCCATCACCGACGGCACCGTCGCGGAAACGGTGGCCACGATGTCGCTGGTGCAGACCTGCATCGGCAACGACACCGGCGCGGCCAACATCGCCGCGGCCGTCGGCGTCCCCACGTGGGTCGTGCTGGGCCCGCGGCCGCCGCTCGAACACGACCCTGAGACGCTGCACCTGATCGTCGCGAAGAGCCTGGCCGAGATCCGGCCCGAGGACGTCGCGCGCGGCGTGCTGACGTTCCTGCAGGAGCGCGACGACGCCGCGAGCCTGGCGCCGTCGCACGCCAGCGCATCTTGAACAGCGCCGCGCCGTCCGCCGACAAGCGCCCGCTGACGGCCGTGCTGCTGCAGCAGAACGGCATGGGCGACCTCGTCTGGCACGCCGAGTACTTCCGGCGCATCGCCGAGACCAGCCGCGACGGACAGGTCACCCTGATCGCGCCGCCGACCGTCATGGCGCCCGACCTGCTCGGGCACGAGCCCTGGCTACGCGAGGTGGTCGACTTCGACCGCCGCCCGCGCCGCAGCGAGCGTCGGCGCGGACGCCACAGCGGTGTGGCCGGACTGCTGCGCTTCGCGTCCGAGCTCGCGCCGCGGCGGCTCGAGCGCATCGTGCTGTTCTCCGATCATCCGGCCCGCGCGCTGTTCGTGGCCTGGCGCGCGGGCATCCGCACGCGCCTGGGCTACGGCGCCACCTGGCTGCAGCGCCGGCTGCTGACGAAGTCGCCGTGGATCCGGCTGTACGAAGGCGCCGCGGTGGCGAGCTACAAGGACGCGAGCGCCTTCGCCATCGCGCAGGGCTGGTGCGACGCGCCCGTCGTGCCGCGCGTGACCGCACGCCCGGACGCGCTGGAGCGCATGCGCGCGCGGCTCGCGCCGCTGCCGCGGCCGCTGCACGCGCTGGCCATCGGCGCGTCCGAGCCGTTCAAGCAATGGGGCGAGGACCACTTCGTCGAGCTCGCGAGCCTGCTGGCCGCGCGCGGGCATGGCGTCGTGATGCTGGGCGGCCCGGCCGAAGGCGCGCTCGCGCAGGCCATCCTCGCGCGCATCGAAGCGCCGCTGCGCGCCAACGTCGTCGCGATCACCGACGGCAGCGTGGCCGAAAGCGTCGCCGTGCTGTCGCTGGTGCAGTCGTGCATCGGCAACGACACGGGCGCCGTCAACATGGCCGCCGCGGTCGGCACGCCGACCTTCGTGGTGCTCGGGCCGCGGCCGCCGCTGGAGCACGATCCGCAGACCCTGCGCCTGCTGCGGGCGCCGTCGCTGCAGGACATCCGTGCGACCGATCTCGTCTCGCAGGTGCTGCGGGAGCTGGGCCTCGACTAGACGTCTGCCATCGCCTCGCGCCACACGGCGAGCGTGCCGCGCGCGGTCTCGGCCCAGGTGCGAGCGCGGGCGTGCGCCAGCGCCGCGGCGCGCCGTTCGCCGGACATGTCGAGCGCGGTGGCGATGCCAGCGGCCATCGCGCCGATGTCCTCCGGATCGACGATGACGGCATGGGCCGCCGCCACCTCGGGGCAACTGCCGCGGTCGCTGGCGAGCACCGGCGTGCCGCTGGCCATGGCCTCCAGCAGGGGCAGTCCGTAGCCCTCGTAGAGCGACGGGAACAGGTACGCCGCGGCGCCCGCGTAAAGCGCGGGCAGGTCCGCGTCGCTCACATGGCCCGCGAACAGCACGCGCGACGAGATGCCGAGCGTCGCCAGGCGGGCCGTCAACGATGCGAGCATGTCGGGCGGCTGCTGGCCGGCGACCACGAGCGAGAACTCGCGATCGAAGCGGCCGGCCGCGAACGCCTCGACCGCGCGCGCCAGGTTCTTGTTGGCCGTCGCGCCGACGAACAGCAGGTACGGGCCGTCGAGGCGAAGCCGCGCGCGCAGCGCGGCGATCTCGGCCGCCGAATGCGGGCGGAAGACCGGCGAGACGCCCAGGTGCACGACCTTGAGCCGCGCCGGATCGCCGCCGACGAGCCGCAGGAAGTCCTGCCGCGTGTTCTCGCTGACGCACAGCAGCCGCGCGCAGCGGTCCCGCAGGTGCTCGTAGTGGCGCAGCTTGCGGCGACGCTTCGCCTCGTCGACGTAGTTGATGTTGAGCGCCGCGTAGAGGTCGTGCACCGTGGCGACCACCGGCACGTTCCACGGCGGCTCGCGCTCGTCGGGCACGTGCAGCAGCCCGACCGCGGGACGAGGCAGCGGCCAGAACGGACCGAACCAGGGCCGCGCGGACAGCCGAGGCCCCCGCGCCAGGCGCTCGCGCAGCTTCCACCGCGAGCGCTTGCACAGTTGCAGCAGCTCGAACTCGTCCGACGCCGGCACGTCCAGCGCCGACAGCGCCTCGACGAGCTGGCGCGTATAGCGGCCGACGCCCGTCGCGCGGTCGTCGGCCAGGTTGGTGGCCTCGATGGCGATGGTGGGGCGGTTCATCGTCAGGGCATCGCGCGGCACGAAGCGGTCAACCGACGCGGGGCACGGACAGCGCGTCCAGCGCCGCGGGCAGGTTCATGACGACCCCTCCCGCACCGGGTACGGCGCTCCGTCCCCCGAGGGGACCGCGGGCCTTCTTGGGGCGGCCCGGCGCACGGCCCGCGAGGTGGTCGACCGGCTGCGCGCCCGCCTGGCCGTCGGTCGCGAGCAGCACGCAGCGCCCGACGCCGGCGCGCGTGCCGGCCTCGATGTCCGACGGCTTGTCGCCGAACAGCAGCGATTGCGCGAGGTCGAGGTCGAGCGCGCGCGCGGCGCGCAGGATCATGCCGGGCGCGGGCTTGCGGCAATCGCACTCGAGCGCGTAGCGCGCGATCTCCGCCTGCGGCAGGTGCGGGCAGTATTCGATCGCGGCGAGCGCTATGCCCCGCTCCGCGAGACTGCTTCGCAGCCTGTCGTGCAGGCGCTGGAGCGCCGCCTCGTCGTAGTAGCCACGCGCGATGCCGGACTGGTTGGTCACGACCACCAGCGCATAGCCCGCGGCCTGCAGGCGCCGCAGGCCGTCGACCGCGCCCGGCACGAACTCGAAGTCCTCCCAGCGGTGCACGTAGCCGCGGTCCACGTTGATGACACCGTCGCGGTCGAGAAAGGCGGCGGGCCGGCCCATCACCCTTGCTGCCCGCGGATGCGCTGCACCAGCGAGGTCGTGGAGTAGCCGGACACGAACGGGATCGCCCTCGCATCGCCGCCCCACGAACGCACCAGGCGCGTTTCCTCCAGCGCTTCCATGTCGTAGTCGCCGCCCTTGACGTAGAGATCGGGCCGCACGCGAGCGAGCAGCGCGCAGGGCGTCGCTTCGTCGAAGAAGGCCACCGCATCGACGGCGGCCAGGCCGGCGAGCACGAGTGCGCGGTCGATGTCGCGGTTGAGCGGCCGGTCCGGGCCCTTGCCGAGCCCGCGCGCCGACACGTCCGAATTGACGGCCACGATGAGGCTGGCGCCGCTTTGACGCGCCGCCTGCAGGTAGGCCACGTGGCCGCGATGCAGCACGTCGAAGACGCCGTTGGTGAAGACCAGCGGCCGCGGCAGCGCCGCCAGGCGGCGGGCCAGCGCGGCGTCGTCGATGGCGGCGGCGTCGACGAGCTTGTCTTCCAGCGACCAGCCCATCGCCGTGCCGTCGCTCATGCCGCCAGCTCCTGGTGGCTCACGGTGGCCGTGCCGAACTTGCCGACCACGATGCCGGCCGCCTTGTTGGCCAGCCGCACCGCGGCCTCCAGCGGCAGGCCGGCGGCCGTCAGCGCGGCCAGCGTCGCGATGACGGTGTCGCCGGCGCCGGTGACGTCGAAGACCTCGCGCGCCTTCGACTGCTCATGCACGATGCCGCCCTGCTGGAACAGCGTCATGCCTTCTTCGGAGCGCGTCAGCAGCACCGAATCGACGCCGATGGATTCGCGCAACGCCGCCACGCGGTCCGCCAGGTCGGCCTCGCCCCTCCACGCGCCGACGACCTGCGCCAGCTCCGAGCGGTTGGGCGTGATGACGTTGGCGCCGGCATAGCGCCGGTAATCGTGGCCCTTCGGGTCGACGAACACCGGCTTGCCCGCGGCGCGCGCGAGTTCGATCATGCGCGGAATGTGCGCGAGGCCGCCCTTGCCGTAGTCGGAGAACAGCACCACGTCGTGCGCGGGCAGCTTCTCGGCGAACGCGTCGACCATCTGCGCCAGCACTTCGTGGCCGGGGTCGTTCTCGAAGTCGATGCGAATCAGCTGCTGGGCGCGGCCGATCACGCGCAGCTTGAGGATCGTCGAGAACTGGCGGTCGGTGCGCAGCACGGCGTCGATGCCCTGCGAGGCCAGCAGGCCGCGCAGCGAGTCGGCGGCCTGGTCCTCGCCGACGACCGACAGCAGCGTGACGCGCGTGCCGAGACTCTTGACGTTGAGCGCCACGTTGGCGGCGCCGCCCAGGCGCTCCTCGACGCGCTCCACGCGCACGACGGGCACCGGGGCCTCGGGCGAGATGCGCTCGACGGCGCCATGCCAGTAGCGATCCAGCATCACGTCGCCCACGACCAGGACGCGCCGCTGCGCCAGCTCGGCCAGCGACGGCACGGAAGTGTCGGCCACGGTCATTGGAGCCCCTCCAGCGCCGGGTACTGCGCTCCGTCCCCCGAGGGGCCTGCGGGCCTTCTTGGGGCGGCCCGGCGCACGGCCCGCGAACAGGCTGACGCAGAACTTGTCATCCCGCGACGCCCAGCTCGCACTCGATCAGGCCGCACAGCGTGTGGCCGATGAGGATGTGCGCCTCCTGGATGCGGGCCGTCACCTGGTGCGGCACCACGATCGCCGCGTCGCAGGCCTGCAGCAGCTGGCCGCCGTCGCGCCCGAGCAGGCCCAGCGTGAAGACGCCCGCCTCGCGCGCCGCGGCGACGGCGCGCAGCACGTTGCGCGAATTGCCGGAAGTCGAGATCGCCACCAGGCCGTCGCCGGCGCGTCCGAGCGCCGTCACCTGGCGCGAGAACACGTCGTCGAACGAGTAGTCGTTGCCGACCGAGGTGAGCGCCGAGGTGTCGGTGGTGAGCGCGAGGCCGGCGAGCGGCCGGCGATCCTTGATGAAGCGGCCGGTCAGTTCGGCGGCCAGGTGCTGGCTGTCCGAGGCCGAGCCGCCATTGCCGCAGAACATCAGCTTGCCGCCGCCCTCGAGCAGCGCGGCCAACCGGCGGCCGGCCGCGGTGACGGTCTCGTCGAGCGCGGCGAGCGCCGCCATCAGCGCCCGGTGTTCGGCAAGATCGCGAAGGAAAAGAGAAGCCATGAAATGGAAGGCAGGCGTCGGCACGCTGGTCTCGACCCGGAGTTCGCGGTGCGGCGCTCAGTTACGATAGTGGTCCAATGAAACTGGATCCGACGTCAGCGATGGACACTTCGAACCGGGTGGTACTCTGCATGAAATGGGGCACCAAGTACGGTCCGGAGTACGTCAACAGACTCTATGCGATGGTACACCGCCATCTGCGCGGGCCATTCCGCTTCGTCTGCCTGACCGACTCCTCGGAGGGCCTGCGCGAGGAGGTCGAGTGCCTGCCCATCCCCGACCTCGCGCTGCCTGACGGCCTGCCCGAGCGCGGCTGGAAGAAGCTCACCACCTTCGAGGCCGACCTGCACGGGTTGCGCGGCACGGCGCTGTTCCTGGACATCGACATCGTGATCGTCGACGACATCACGCCGTTCTTCGAGCTGCCCGGCGAGTTCCTGATCATCCACGACTGGAAACGGCCGTGGCGCGTCACCGGCAACTCGTCGGTCTACCGCTTCCAGCTCGGCGCGCACGCCGACGTGCTGGCCAAGTTCCGCGCCGAATCGGCCGCGATGCGCAAGCTCTATCGCAACGAACAGGCCTATTTGTCCGGCGTGCTGCACGAGCAGGGCAAGCTGCAGTACTGGCCTGCGCAGTGGTGCGCGAGCTTCAAGTACCACAGCATCGCGCGGTTTCCGCTCAACTATTTCTTCGCCCCGTCGATTCCGAAAGGGGCACGCATCATCGTCTTCCATGGTGTGATGAATCCGCCCGACGCCCTGGCCGGCCGCAGCAACGGCAACTGGCGCCATGCGAAGGCCTCGCCCTGGATCTCCGATCACTGGAAGGAATAGGTTGCCGGCGGGCGGCGCGCGACGCCATCCGCAGATCCTCGCTCCCCGCGCGCGCGTCACGCCCGCGCGCGTCCACGACCCCGCGCGGCACCGTTGCCCGCCGCGCCCCGATTCCCGCCAATGACCACTGTCCATTTCGTCTACCCGCGTGACGCCAGCCGCAACTCGTCGCCCTTCTGCATCGGCAACGAGGTGGGCGACCGGCTCGCGCGCGACTACGACGTGCGCTTCTACGGCTGGCGCGACAAGGTCCGGATCACCCCGAAGCCGGGCGACATCCTGCTGGGTCACCCGCACTGGCGGCGCGATTCCGTCTTCGACCGCTCGGTGAACCAGCCCGGCTGGAAACGCCGCATCCTGATGGCGCCGTACGCCGATGACCTGCGCCAGGTCGCCTACTACGACCGCCACATGGCGCAGTGCGACCTGTTCCTGGCCATCACCGGCAACTACTGGTTCAACCGCATCGACGAGGCGACGATGCGGCGCTGGAAGCCCAAGATGCGCCACATGGATCTGGCCGTCAACCGCACGTTCTTCCCGTTCGTGAAGACGAGGTTCAACCCGCCGGGCCAGCGCAAGTTCCTCTATATCGGCCACACCGCGCACAACAAGAACGTGGGCTACCTGTCGCAGCTGCAGCAGCAGTGCGAGAGCGTGGACATCAGCTGGGCCGGCCGCGGCCGCAAGAAGATCCCGGGCGTGCACGTGCTGGGCTTCATGGACTTCTCGCAGCCCGAGGCGCGCGCCAGGGTCGCGGAGTTCGACTTCATGATCACCGTCGGCGCGATGGACGCGAACCCGACCACCATCCTCGAGTCCATGGCCTGGGGCCTGATCCCCACGGTGACGATGCAGAGCGGCTACGAGAACCGCGCCGGCATCGTCAACGTGCCGCTGAACGACGCGGCGGCCGCGGAGCTCGTCTTCAAGAGGCTGCAGGCGCAGACCGGCGCGGAGCTCCTCGAGACGCAGCGCCAGGGCCAGGAGGCCATCGATCGCCACTACCGCTGGGATCGCTTCTACGACCAGGTGCGCGACGCGATCGAGGGCGGCGAGTCGCCGGCGATCCGCGCCGCGACCTGGAAGGAACGGATCCTGATGAAGACTTTCGACCTGGTCCATTGATGGCGCCCAACTCCGCATCCGTCACGTTCTTCGGCTACTGGTCGGGCCAGCTGCCGGCCGTCACCGACCTGCACTTCCGCAGCTTCCTGCGCCACCACCCCGAGTCGCGCTACGAGCTGTGGCTGGACGAGGACGACGCGAGCGCCATCGCCGCGCCGCAGCTGCAATGGATCAGGACGCATCCGCGCATCGCGGTGCGCGCGTTCTCGCTCAATGCGCTGATCGAGAAGCACGTCAGCGCGCGGCCGGTCGCCAGCTACGATCGCTTGCCGAAGCTGCGCAAGATCGCCAGTTCGGTGCATCGCAAGATCGCGCCGCAATGGGCGCGCCGCAACGCGTGGGAGCATCCGCAGTTCGGCCTGACCTACAAGCACTCGTCGGCGCTGTTCGGCGGTTTCACGCGCAACAAGGCCTACCGCGGCGACCTCGCGCGCTGCCTCGTGGCGCTGGAGCACTATTCCGACGCCTGCCTCTACGTCGACCTGGACGTCGCCTTCACCAGCGACCTCACGGCGCAGTGCGGCGACAAGGCCTGGGCCTATCGCTGGGAGGAGCTGCCGTTCGCGAACTCGGCGATCCTGTACCTGCCCAACCGCAGCTGGAGCACCGCGCTCACGCGCAAGGGCAACGAGCTCGAGAACTTCCTGCCGTGGATCCTGTTCGCCGACCACGTCTGCAGCGAGCTGGGCGTGCTGGTGCATCCGGCCAGGCTGTTCGACCCGCTGTGGACGCCGGGCTCGGTGCTGTACGGCGACGCGGCCAAGTTCTTCGAGGCGCGCGACAACCTCGCGCTCGACATGCACGCGCTGTCCACCGAGCGCTTCCTGGCGATCCACTGGCACAACAACTGGAAGACGGTGCCGGCGCCGAACTCGATCTACAGCGGGCTGCTCAGGGCCTGCGAGAGCACGCTCGAATGAGTGGTCCGGAAACGGCCATCCTCGCGCCCATGCGTTACGCGACGCTGGTCGTCAACCGCCTGCGCGCCAACGCGCCGTTCCGGCCCGGCGCGGGCCCCAACGGCGGCGACTTCTTCCTGCCGTGGCGCCAGTTGCGCGACCGCTTCGCGGTCGAGGGCGTCGAGCTCAACACGCGGGACGTCAACGCCGACCGCGAAGTGGAATTCGAGCTGCACCTGAACGCGCAGCGCAGCGTCGGCCATCCGCTGAGCTACGCCTACCTGTACGAAGACCCGATCGTGCGGCCGATCAACGGCAACCTCGTGGAGCTGGCGCGCTACCGCAAGCTGTTCACCAGCAACGAGGAGCTGATCGACGGCGAGCACCTGATCCCGCTGGACTACCCGAACGACCTCGCGCCGCGCGACGTGCCCGACTTCAAGGAGCGCGACCTGTTCTGCGTGCTGATCGCATCCAACAAGGCGCTGCTGCATCCGCATCCGCGCAACCTGCACCATCGGCGCATCGAGGCGATCCGCTTCTTCGAGGAGCAGGCGCCCGACCGCTTCGCGCTGTTCGGCCAGGGCTGGGACATCCCCGCCGTCGAACCCGGCCACCTCGGCCGCATCGCCAAGCGCATCAACGAGTGGCGGCGCCGCCTGGCGCCCGGCGCGCCCGCGGCGTTCCCGAGCTGGCGCGGCAAGGTCGACCGCAAGCACGAGGTGCTCGATCGAGCGCGCTTCTCGATCTGCTACGAGAACTCGCGCGGCAGCCCGGGCTACATGAGCGAGAAGATCTTCGACTGCCTGACCAGCGGCTGCGTGCCCATCTACATCGGCACGGCGCACTCCCGGCCGCCGATCCCCGAGGACTGCTTCATCGACGGCGACCAGTTCAAGACGCCGCACGAGATGCTCGCCTTCATCGAGCGCATCGACGCGGGCCACTTCGCGATGTACCAGCAAGGCATCCGCGAGTTCCTCGCCAGCCCCGACGCGCAGCGATTCACCAACGCGCACTGGTGCGAGACGCTTGTCACACGCATATTGGCCGACGTACAACACGCTTGAGACACTCATCACACGGGTGGCGCCGATGCGTGCCCCGCGTGAAGAGCGGGTCAACCCGCCGTCACGGCAGGCGTTGACACTGCAGGCGGCGCCGATTCGAGCGCCTCTACGGGTCGCAGCGCCCCTGAAGCGCGCACAACGCTCACCACCCAAGGACGCACCATGTTCAAACGCATTCTCGTGGCCCTGCTGGCCTTCTTCGCCTTCTCGGTGTTCGCGGCAGACGCCAACAACGCCTCGCAGGCCGATCTGGAGGCCATCAAGGGCATCGGCCCGGCGATCTCCGCCAGGATCATCGACGAGCGCAAGAACGGCCCGTTCAAGGACTGGCCGGACCTGATCACCCGCGTCAAGGGCATCGGCGACAAGAGCGCCGCCAAGCTGTCGACCGCCGGCCTGACCGTCAACGGCGCGCCCATGAGCGGCGCGCCCGCGGCGCCCGCCGTGACGGCCAAGACGACGCCCCCGGCCGCCGCGCCCGCCAAGACCGCCGCCCCGGCGCCGGTGCCGACCCCGGCCGCCAACGCCAAGCCCACCGTCGCGACGACGCCGGCGGCCCCCGCCGCGCCGGCCAGCAGCGCCAAGGAACTGAAGAAGGCCGCCGCCGCGCAGGCCAAGGCCGACAAGGCTTCCGCCGCCGCGCAGAAGAAGGCCGACAAGGCCGCTGCCAAGGCTTCCGCTGCCTCTGCCGCCAAGAAGTAAAGTGCTACCCGGGCGCCCGGCGCCCGCGTGCCGATGTCGTGCGCGTCTTCCTCCGGAACGACGCGCACGCCTGTTTTGGGCGTCGCGCGTGCTCTGCCGCGAGACGCGCCGCCGGCTCAGTCCTTCTTCGGCTTGGGCGCGGGCATCAGCTTGACGCTGTTGGCGTCGATGTGGAAGCGATCGGCCAGGCCCGCGGACACGCGCCACAGCATGCGATAGGCCGGCTTGCCGGCAAACTCGGCGAGGTGTGTCCCGAGGCCGCAGACGCGAATGGCGTCGTCCAGCGTCCCCTGCACCGTCGACCGCTTCTTGCCATCGCGCTCGGTCGTGGGCCGGCCGTGCGAGGCGCTCCACCAGACGCTGACCGACTTGTTGGCCGGGTTGCTTTCCTGCTGGCCGGTCGACTCGTGGCCGAGCTTGGTGCCGTTCAGGCCGTTGACCGTGCAGGAGTCGGTGCCCGTGTTCGCGATGCCGTCGATGATCTTCTTGGCCGACGCCACCTGGTCAGAGGTGTAGCCGTTCTTGCCGGCGACCCAGTCGACCTTGCCGCGGGCGTCGCGCGCGTGGATCAGCACGCACTGCACGGCGCCGCGCGGCGCCCGGCCGGTCACCGGCAGGCTGGCCCGATTGCGCAGGCCCGACAGGCCGGCCTCGCGCAGCAGCGTGGCGAGCATCGCCCAGGTATCGGCTTCGTCCTCGAGCGCGTCGTCCTGCCAGGCGGTGGCGACGCGCAACGGCGCGGTCATCGAAGATCCTTCGGACGAACGCTGCTGCAGCACGTGCGCCAGTTCGTGGGCGACGAGCGCGCGGCCGGCCACCGTGTCGGGCGCCCACGCACCGGGCGCGACATGCAGCCACTCGCCGGCAGCGCACGCCAGCACGCCCCGATCGGCCAGGCGGGCGTCGAGCCGCACGCGCACGCCGCCGAAGTCCGCGTTGAACAGGCGCTCCATGTCGCCGCGCAGCGGCGCCGGCACCGGCATGCCGCCGTCATGGCGCAACAAGTCATCCAGGGCAAGGGGCGGTGAGGACATCGAAGGTCTCCTGGTCTGGGACGAAACGAGCTTGTCGGCGCGACGCTCGCGCCGTGCACGCGGCGCGGCGATCTTACGCCGCGGCCCACGAACTTCCCGATGAACTGGACATGGGACTGATGCCGTACCCGGCATGCATCCGGTCGCACGGATTGGCCGCGCGGAGATCACTGCAACGGCAAGTCGAAGAACTCGAGCACCTCGGCGCGCCGAGCGTCCGTGTCCTTCTCGCCGAGCGCCATCAGCTCGCGCGTGTAGGCGTCCTCGAACAGCAGGTAGCTGGCCAGCGCGGCGCCGTTGCTGCCGGGGCCGCCCTTGGACACGCCGATGCCTCCCAGCAGCGCGCGGATCGAGTTGGGAAGCGCGTCGAGGTGGCGGCCCGCGATGTCGTCCAGGCGCTCCGACGGCGAGATCAGCAGCAGCCGCACCGGCTTGAGCGAGGCCTGCGCGCGTATCTCCTCGGGGATCAGCGACAGCGTGGCGTTGATGCGCTGCAGGCGTTCCGCGTCGACGGCCAGCGCGTCCAGGAAGATGCTGGACAACGCGTGGCCGCCGATCTGGGCGATCGACGGGTATGCCGACGGCGCCATCGTGCGCGGGCCCGCGGGCTCGCGCATGCGGCCGGCGCCGATCACCAGGATGCGGTCCGCGCCCAGGTGGATCGCCGGCGAGATCGGCGCCGTCTGGCGCATCGAGCCGTCGCCGAACCATTCGTACGAGCCTTGCAGCGGCAAGGTCACGGCGGGGAACATGAACGGGATCGCGGCCGAGGCGAGCAGGTGCGCCATCGTCAGCTCGCCCTGCACCGCCAGCCGGTTCGAGCGGATCCACGGCTGGTGTTCGGCGGCCGACTGGTAGAACGTCACGTGGGTGCCGGAGGTGTAGCTCGACGCGCTCACCGCCAGCGCCTTCAGGTGGCCGTCGGCGATCAGGCGCTCGATGCGGTCGAGATCGATCATCTCGGCGAGCAGCTTGTGCAGCGGCGCGTTGTCCAGCATGGAGCGCGGACGCAGCTTGCGCATGCGCGCGATCGCCCAGCCCATCGACATCATCGTGAGCCACTTCGCGCCGGTGCGGATCACGCCGAACGAGTCGGTGCGATAGACCTGTTCCACGTGCATGTTCTCCCACACGCGGACCAGCTTGGCGATGCCGGCCTCGGCGTCGTCGGCGTCGGTGGCGAGCGCCGCGGCGTTGAGTGCGCCCGCGGACGTGCCGGCCAGCACGGGATACGGATTGCCCGGGGGGGCGCCGGCCTCGCGGCGGATGCGGTGCACGGCCCGCAGCACGCCCACCTGGTAGGCGGCGCGGGCGCCGCCGCCCGTGAGGATCAAGCCGGTGGTGGATGCTGCTTGCATGGCGCGCAGTATCGGCGAGGCCGCGCGTGCCGGGTAGCCCGGACTACGCCTTGTTGGCGGCGCGGCAACGCCAGGGCTTGCGCGTCGGCGAGGTGTCGGCCTGGCAGCGCGCTCGCGTCGCGCGCGCGCTCGTGCGTGACGGGGGCGCACGCGCCTCGCGCGAACGCATGCAACGCCGGCCTCAGCGCTCGCGGCCGCCGCCGCCGCGTCCGTGCTCGAACGCGCCGCGGCCCTCGCCCTGGCCGCGCCGTTCCTCGCGCTCGCCGCGCCCGCGGCCATGCTCCTCGCCGCGACGATCGCCTGCGCCGCGCGCCTGCGACGCCGCACCCGGCAGCTGCTGGCCCGCGTTGCCGCCGCCGACCGGCGGATAGGCGCCGGGACGCCCGCCGTTGCCGGCCTGCTGCGCCGACTGCGGCTGCTGCGACGCGAGGCCCTGCGCCGAGCCGACGCGCGTTCGGTTCTGCGCGTCCTGCTCGGCGTGCTCGCGATCCGGCCCGGCGGCCTGCTGGGCCCGTTGATCGGCCGCCGCCTGACGCTGCTGCTGCTGTCCGTACCACGCGCGCTGGTTGTTCCAGCGTTGCTGCTGCTCGTAGCGCTGCTGCTCGAAGCGCTGGCGCTCGAGGCGGTCGCGCGCGAGGCGATCCTGCTCGGCCCACTGCTGCGGCGTCCACGAGCGCTGCTCGGGCGTCCAGTTGCGGCGCATCACGTTGGCGCGGTACCAGCCGTCGTCGACGAAGTAGACCGGCACGCCGTACGCGCCGTAGTCGCGGCTGTACTGCGCCCAGTGCGTGCGCTGGTATTCGGGTACCCACAGGTAGACCGGCGGCTGGTCGGTGGCGTAGGCCGGATCGACCACCTCTTCCACCACTTGCCCGTAGCCGTTGTCGACCGCCATGACCGGCTGCGGCGCGACGACCTGCGGCGGCTCGGCATAGCCGCCGATGGCGACGCGGCCATACACGCCCGGCTGCACGATCACCGTCCACGGCGCCGCGCTCGCCAGTCCGGAGGCGGCGAGCAAGGCGAAACCGGCGGCGGCGATCAGGGGGCGTTGCATGACGGGCTCTATGTTAGATGCGAGCCCTTGTCCAACGCTTTCAGGTTCGTGACAGTTGTCAAAAGCCTGAGTAAAGCGCAGCAACAAAGCGGGAAGGAATTGCAACACGCCATGCCGCCACGTCGCTCCCGTCGTCAGTCGTAGACCACCTGCGGCGGCTGTGTCGGCATGATCTGCTTCCAGCGCGCGAGCGCGTCGTCGCTGGGCCAGAAGCGGCCCTGGTCGCCGAGGTCGAGTTCGGCCGCCGCGCCCTGCGTGCGCACCTTGACGCGCACGCCCAGCCCGTGCACGGACTCGCCGTGCTCGCTGCTGGAACGCCGCGCCGGCCATTGCTTGACGAGCTCGGTCAGCGGGCCGATGTTGCCGTCGGCCTGCACCGACAGGTAGCGGCCGAAGCGCGCGCGCGCCGCCGCGAGATCCCAGATCTGCGTGACGTTCAGGCGCAGGCCGCCCGAGAAACGGTCGGGCTGCACCTTGCCCTGCACCACCAGCAGTTCGTCGTCGCGCAGCGCGTCGCGGTTGGCGTCCAGCAGTTCCTCGTTGGCCACGGCCTCGATCGCCTCGCTGCGATCGTCCACCTTGAAGATCGCGACGCGGCCGCGCTGGCCGTTGATGATGCGCAGGTCGCTGACGATGCCGCACAGCACCTGCGGCTCGCGCGAATCGATCAGGTCGGCGATGCGGCGCTTGCAGAACTTGCGCACCTCCGGCTCGTACTGGTCGAACATGTGGCCCGACAGGTAGAAGCCGATGGCGGTCTTTTCCAGCGTCAGCTTCTCGCGGATGCTCCACGGCTCGGCCTGCACCAGCGCCGGCTCCTGCGTGGACGCGCCGTGCTCGTCGGCCCCGCCGAAATCGAACAGCCCCGACTGCTGCGCGTGCGCGGCCTGCGCGTCGGCCCACTCGAACGCCAGTCCCACGCTGGCCAGCGTGCAGGCGCGATCGGGATGCAGCAGGTCGAAGCCGCCGGCCTTGACCAGCGCGTCGACCACGCGCTTGTTGACGCGCGAGCGGTCGACCCGCTTGGCGAAGTCGAAGATGCTGGAGAACGGTCGCGAGACGTCGCTCTGCTCGGTGCGTCCTTCGCGCGCCGCGACGATCGCCTCGACCGCGCCCTGGCCGGTGCCCTTGACGGCACCCAGGCCGTAGTGGATCAGCTTGTCGCCGGCGCGGCCCGGCGCGGGTTCGAAGCGGTGGACGCAGACGTTGACGTCGGGCGGCACGAACGTGATGCCGAACTGCTTGGCATCGGCGAGCAGCACCTTCAGCTTCTCGCTGTCGCCCATTTCGATGGTCATGTTGGCCGCGTAGAACTCCGCGGGGCAATGCGCCTTCAGCCAGGCCGTGTGGTACGACAGCAGCGCGTAGGCGGCGGCGTGCGACTTGTTGAAGCCGTAGCCCGCGAACTTCTCCATCAGGTCGAAGATCTCGTCGGCCTGGTCCGCGTCGATGTTGTTCTTGGCGGCGCCCTCGCGGAAGATCTCGCGATGCTTGGCCATCTCCTCGGCCTTCTTCTTGCCCATCGCGCGGCGCAGCATGTCGGCGCCACCGAGCGAGTAGCCGCCCAGCACCTGGGCCGTCTGCATCACCTGTTCCTGGTAGACCATGATCCCGTAGGTCTCGGACAGCACCGGCTCGACCAGCGGATGGGGGTACTCCACGGTCTCCTTGCCGTGCTTGCGCGCGACGAAGGTGGGGATCAGGTCCATCGGGCCCGGACGGTACAGCGCCACCAGCGCGATCAGGTCGCCGAAGCGGCTGGGCTTGGCGTCGCGCAACATGCCCTGCATGCCGCGCGATTCGAACTGGAACACGGACTCGGTCAGGCCGTCCGAGAACAGGCGGTAGACCTTGGGGTCGTCCAGCGTCAGCGACTCGAAGTTGAAGCCCGCGCGATCGGGCCGGCGCGCGAGGATGAAGTCCTTCGCGAGCTCGAGGATGGTCAGCGTGGCCAGGCCCAGGAAGTCGAACTTGACCAGGCCGATGGCCTCGACGTCGTCCTTGTCGAACTGGCTCACCGCCGAATCGCTGCCGGGCTGCTGGTACAGCGGGCAGAAGTCGGTGATCTTGCCGGGCGCGATCAGCACGCCGCCGGCGTGCATGCCGATGTTGCGCACGATGCCTTCGACGCGCGTGGCCAGCGCCAGCAGCTCGGCGACCTCCTCTTCCGCGGCCTCGCGCTGGTCGATCTCGGGCGCTTCCTTGCGCGCGTAGACGATGCCCGGATCCGGATCGGCGGGCACCTTGGCCAGCGTCACCGTCTTGCCCGGCGGGGCCACGATCAGCTTGGCGATGGAGTCGACGTGGCCGTAGCCCATGCCCAGCACGCGACCGATGTCGCGCAGCGCCGCCTTGGCCGCCATCGTGCCGAAGGTGGCGATCTGGCTCACCGCGTCGCGGCCGTACTTGTCCTTGACGTAGTCGATGACGCGGTCGCGGTTGCCCTGGCAGAAGTCGATGTCGAAGTCGGGCATCGAGACGCGTTCCGGGTTCAGGAAGCGTTCGAACAGCAGCTTGTATTCGAGCGGGTCGAGGTCGGTGATCTTCAGCGCGTAGGCGACGAGCGAGCCGGCACCGGATCCGCGCCCCGGGCCCACCGGGCAGCCGTGCGTCTTGGCCCACAGGATGAAGTCCGACACGATCAGGAAGTAGCCGGGGAAGCCCATGTTCAGGATCGTCTTGATCTCGAACTCGAGCCGCTCGACGTACTCGGGACGCCGCGCGTCCCGCTTGGCCTGGTCGGGGAACAGGTGCAGCAGGCGTTCTTCCAGTCCGTCGAAGCTCAGCTGGCGGAAGTAGTCGCCCATCGGCATCGCGCTGCCGTCGTCCAGGATCGGCGTGGGGAAGTTGGGCAGGTAGTTCTTGCCCATCGCCAGCGTGAGGTTGCAGCGGCGCGCGATCTCCACCGAGTTCGCGATGGCCGACGGGATGTCGGCGAACAGCGCCTCCATCTGCGCCTGCGTCTTGAAGTACTGCTCGCGCGTGAAGCGCTTGACGCGGCGCGGGTTGGACAGCGTCTCGCCCTCGGCGATGCACACGCGGGCCTCGTGCGCGTCGAAATCGTCGGGCTCGAGGAACTGCACCGGATGCGTGGCGACGACCGGGATCTGCAGCTTCGCCGCCAGCGGCACCGTGGCGCGCACGTGCGCCTCGTGCGTGGGCAGGCCGGCGCGTTGCAGCTCGAGATAGAAGCGGCCCGGGAAGATGCGCGCGAGCTCCTTGGCCGCTGCCTCGGCACGCGCCGTGTCGCCGCCCAGCAGCGCCTGGCCGACCACGCCCAGATCGGCACCCGACAGCGCGATCATCCCGCCGCCCAGCTCCTCCAGCCAGTCCCAGCGCACCCAGGCCTGCGCGCGCTGCACGTTCTTCGTCCAGCTGCGGCCCAGCAGCTCGCACAGGTTGAGGTAGCCCTGCTTGTCCTGCACCAGCAGCGCCAGGCGGGTGGGCACGCGGTCGGCCGCGTCGGGCAGCGGATCCATCCACACGTCGACGCCGATGATGGGCTTGACGCCCTTGCCTCGGCAGGCCTTGTAGAACTTGATGGCGCCGAACAGGTTGGACAGGTCGGTGATGCCCAGCGCTACCTGCCCGTCCGCCTTGGCCGCCGGCGCCACGTCGTCGATGCGTAGCGTGCCGTCGACGACGGAGAACTCGGAGTGGGTGCGCAGGTGAACGAAGGCCATGGGTCGATTGTAGGGAGCCGGCTCCCGGCCGCCCGGCGCGGAACGTGAGGTTTTCGCCGGCCCGATGTGCTAGGGGCCGCAGGCCCTGGCTTCAGGACTCGTATCGCAGCGGCAGCAGGATCGTGAACCGCGTTCCGCGACCGCGCTGCGTGTCGATGGCCATCGTCGCGTCCAGCAAGGTGCACAGGCGTTTGACGATCGACAGGCCGATGCCCTCGCCGCCCGGCCGCCGTCTCGCACCGGACTCGGCAGACGCGACCGGCACGGCCGGGGCCTCGGCCCGCGCGACGTGGATCACCTCGCCGTCGAGATCCGCCTGCGCCACGTCGCTCGCCTGGCCCGAGGCGACGCTGAGCGCGCCGGCAAGGGGGGTGGCCGGGCCCAGTCGCAGGCCCGGGCCGCTGTCCTCGACGTCGACGAACCAGCGCGGCGCGTCCGGTTGCGGATCGTGGCCCCATCGCAGGGTGACGCCGCCCTGGTTCGTATAGCGCAACGCGTTGAGCAACAGGTTGGCCACGATACGCCGCACCTTCGTTGCGTCGCCTTCGACCGGGAACTCGTCGGGGCCGTCCAGCCTCAGGTAGAGGCCACGGTCCTGCGCCAGGCTCTCCATCGCGGCGCTCAGGTCGTGCATCAGCCGGCCGACGTCGAACGGCGCGACGACGCGAACCTCCTGGCCACCCTGCAGGCGCGCCAGGCTCGTCACGTCCTCGAGCAGGTTGTGCAGCGCCCGCACGTTGCGCTCCAGCGAGGCCAGGAAGCGTTCCCGCTGGTCGACCACGGCGGTCGGTGCCGTCAGGCCCTGGGTGACCAGGCTGACGACGCTCAGGTTGCCGCGCAGGTCGTGCGCGGCCTGCTGCCACAAGGACGCGCGCTGCGACTCGAGCACCTGCAACGATTCGAGCGCATGTTCGAGTTCGTGGATGTGGCCGGCCGATTCGATCTGCTGCAGCTTGAAGAACTGCTCGACGCTGGAACTCGTGGCCACGCCGTAGAGCGCCGCCCAGCGGCGGTGCACCTCGCTCGACAGGTCCTGGCCCTCGAGCCCCGGCTCGGCGGCGCAGCGGTCGATCTCGGCCACCACGGTCTGGTTGAGCCGGCCGAGTTCGCGCACGACCTCCGTCAAGTCGAAGCCCTGCTGCCACCGATGCAGGCCGTGCGCGGCCGCGTCGCCCGCCTGGACCTCCTCGGCCGCCTCCCGCTGCACCACCCCGACGACGCACAGGCGGGCCTCGAAATCCTGCAGCAGCGCGGTGAGGTGGTCGTGCAACTGCGCGAGCGGCAGCGACGCGCCGGTGAGCAGCCGCGGATCGGCCGTCACCCGCGCCGTCCAGTTGGCCAGGATGTCGCCGCGGCGCTCGGCAAGCCGCTCGCCAAAGGCCTTCAGACGATCACGCAGCAGAGGCATCTTTCAACCGTCGAGACAAGCAAGGAGGCATCGGGCTCGTCGCCCGAACAAGTGTCGAAGATACCTGACTATCGAATCCTGCAGGCGCGGCGTTCATCTCAGGCCCGCCGCGTCCCGGTCGACCCCGCCGCACCCCGGATGCGGCCAGGCCTCAAAATGCGCAACTGCGCGCCGGCCGGTGCCGCGCCCCAAGCCTTCCCTTTCCGATGCCGTTCCTCAACATCTCCACCTACCGCTTCGTCGAGCTCGACGACCTGCCCGCGCTGCGCGCCCGCCTCGAGGCGAGCGCCGAGGCCGCCGGTCTCAAGGGCACGATCCTCGTCGCCCACGAAGGCATCAACCTGTTCATGGCCGGCGAGGAGCCGGCACTGCGCGGCTGGATCGCCGGCGCGCTGCACGCCGAGCCGCCGTTCGCGGGCCTGCCCACCAAGGACAGCTTCAGCGACACGATGCCGTTCAAGCGCCTGAAGGTGAAGATCAAGAACGAGCTGATCCGCATGAACCATCCGACGATCCAGCCGCAGCAGGGACGCGCGGCGTCGGTCGAGCCCGCGACGCTGGCGCGCTGGCTCGCGCAGGGCCACGACGACCAGGGCCGCGAGGTCGCGCTGCTCGACACCCGCAACGCCTTCGAGGTCGACGCCGGCAGCTTCGAGGGCGCGCACGACTGGCGAATCGACAAGTTCAGCGACTTCCCCGCTGCGTTCGAAGCCCACCGCGCCGAGCTGGAAGGCAGGACCGTGGTCAGCTTCTGCACCGGCGGCATCCGCTGCGAGAAGGCCGCGCTGTACATGCGCGAACGCGCGCTGCCCGACGTGCTGCAGCTGGAAGGCGGCATCCTCGGCTACTTCGCGGCCACCGACGGCGCCGCGCCCGGCTGGCGCGGCGAGTGCTTCGTGTTCGACGAGCGCCGCACCGTCGCCGCCGACCTCGAGCCGGGCGAGCCGCCGCCCTGCGAACGCATCGCCGCCACGACGGAGTCGCGCTGATGCAGGCCCTCGTCCGCGCCATCGGCGTGCTGTTGATGCTCACGGCGCTGGCCGTCACGTGGACGTACGCACCCGATCGCAGCGTCGACAGCCTCGTCACGCTGTGGGCGCCGCCGCCGTCGGACTTCATGTACGTGAAGGGCCAGTTCGTGCACTTCCGCGACGAGGGCCCGAAGACCGACCCGGTGCCGCTGGTGCTGATCCACGGCACGGCGGCGAGCCTGCACACCTGGCAGGGCTGGGTGGGCCAGCTGCGCGGACGCCGGCGCGTCATCACCTTCGACCTGCCGGGCTTCGGCCTCACCGGCCCGTTCACCGGCGACTACCCGCGCGACGACTACCGCGTCGACAACCTCGCCCGCTTCACGCTCGACTTCCTCGACGCGCTGCACGTCCAGCGTTTCGTCGTCGGCGGCAACTCGCTGGGCGGCGAGGTGGCGTGGCGCGTCGCGGCCGCGGCGCCGGAGCGCGTCGACCGGCTGATCCTGGTCGACGCCACCGGCTACGCCTTCGCCCCCGAAAGCATCCCGCTCGGCTTCCAGATGGCGCGCGCCCCGGTGCTGAGTCGCATCGGCGAATACCTGACGCCCAAGGTCGTCGTCGAAGCGAGCGTGCGCGATGTCTATGCCGACCCGTCGCGCGTCACCGGCCAGCAAGTCGATCGCTACTTCGAGATGCTCACCCGCGAAGGCAACCGGCACGCGCTCAACATGCGCATGCAGATCGTCGCCACCGACCTCGCGCCCGAACGCATCAGGACGCTCAAGCTGCCCACGCTGATCCTGTGGGGCGCGCAGGACCACCTGGTGCCGCCGGTCAACGCGCACCATTTCCAGCAGGACATCGCCGGCAGCCAGCTGGTGATCTTCCCCGGCCTCGGCCACGTGCCGCAGGAGGAGGATGCGCAGACCAGCGTCGTTCCCGTGCGCGCGTTCCTCGGCCTCGACGCCATTGCCCAACCTGTTCCCGCAGGGCGTGCGGCATCGGAGCCCGCGAGCGGCGCCCGGCCGGCCGAAGCCGCTCAACCCGAAGCGCGCAGCGCGGAGAAATCCTGATGAGCCTCGATCGACGTTTTGCATTGACGCCCGAGGCGCTGACGATGATGGACACCATCGCCCGCACCGGCAGCTTCGCGGCCGCGGCGCGCGAGCTCGGCAAGGTGCCGTCCGCGCTCACCTACAGCGTGCGCCAGCTGGAGGACGCGCTCGACGTGCTGCTGTTCGACCGCAGTTCGCGCCAGGCGCGGCTGACCGCCGCCGGCACCGAGCTGCTCAACGAGGGCCGCCGCCTGCTGGCCGAGATGGACGCCGTCGCCAATCGCGTGCACCGCGTGTCCACCGGCTGGGAGACGCAGCTGACGATCGCCGCCGACGCGGTCGTCTCGCGCCAGACGCTGTTCGAGCTGTGCGAGGCCTTCTACGCGCTGCGGCCGCCCGAGCTGCACGACGGCTCCGGCCCCGGCACGCGGCTGCGGCTGCGCACCGAGGTGCTGGCCGGCACCACGGAGGCCTTGATGCTGGGCTCGGCCGACCTCGCCATCGGTCTTCCGGCCGACACGCTGGCGCCCGCCGGCATCGAGATCAAGCCGCTGGGCGAGGCGCCGTTCGTCTACGTCGTCGCGCCGCACCATCCGCTGGCCAGCGCCGAGGAGCCGATCAGCGATGCCGTCCTCAAGCAGCATCGCGGCGTCGCCGTCGCCGACTCGGCGCAGCGCATGTCGCCGCTGACCGTCAACATCCAGCCGGGGCAGGACGTGCTGACCGTCAGCAGCATGCAGGCCAAGCTGGAGGCGCAGATGATCGGCCTGGGCGTCGGCTTCCTGCCCGAGGTGCTGGTGCGCGAGCACGTCGCGGCCGGGCGGCTGGTCGTCAAGCAGGTGGCGCGCCAGCGCATGACGGCCACGCTGGCCTACGGCTGGCGCAGCGCCGCCGCGCCGCAGCCGCAGAAGGCGCCGCAGGGGCTGGCGTTGCAGTGGTGGCTGCAGCAGCTCGAAAGCCCCACGACGCGTTCGGCGCTGCTCTTGCGCGGCGGCCCGTGTCCGCCGTCCGAGAAGTGACCTACGTCGGCCGCTTCGCGCCCTCGCCCACCGGCCTGCTGCACGCGGGCTCGCTGGTGGCCGCGCTGGCGAGCTGGCTCGACGCGCGCGCGCACGGCGGGCGCTGGCTGGTGCGCATCGAGAACGTCGATACCCCACGCTGTATCCCGGACGCCGACACCGGCATCCTCGCACAACTCGACGCGCTGGGCCTGGTGCCCGATGCGCCGCCCGTCTGGCAGTCGCGGCGCGGCGATCGCTACGAGGCCGCGCTGACGCAGCTCAAGCGCAGCGGCTGGGCCTATCCCTGCACCTGCTCGCGCTCGGACATCGCCGCCGCGCTCGCGCGCGCGGGCGTCCCGCACGTCGCGCATGTGGAGCGCGTCTATCCCGGCACGTGCTGTCCGGCGACGTTCGCATCGACCGACGTCGAGCCCGACATCCCATTCAAGCGGACACCCGCGTGGCGCCTGCGCACGCGCACGCCCGACGGCGAGGACATCGTCGTCGACTGGCATGACCGCCTGCTCGGCGAGCAGCGCCAGGACGTCACGGCCACCGTCGGCGACTTCGTGCTCAAGCGTGCCGATGGCCTGTGGGCGTACCAGCTGGCCGTGGTCGTCGACGACGCCGCGCAAGACATCACCGACGTCGTCCGCGGCGAGGACCTGGTCGACAACACCGCACGCCAGATCCACCTGCAGCGCGTGCTGGGCCTGGCCACGCCGCGCTACCTGCACACGCCGCTGGTCTACGCCGACGACGGCCAGAAGCTGTCCAAGCAGACCGGCGCGCGGCCGCTCGCGCTGCGCAGCGATGTCGACGCCGTCGCCGCGCTGCGCCGGGCCGCGCGCGTGCTCGGATTGCCTGCCTCGCTGCACGACGGCAGCGACCACTGCGAGACGCCGTCCGGCTGGCTCGCCAAGGCCGTGCCCGCCTGGGCCGACAGGCTGCGCGCCGTCGGTGGCATCATCCCTTCCTCCGCGACGTCCCTGGCGTCATCTTCCCTTCCCAACCAGAGCGAACACCACATGACCACCACCCCCTCCGGCCTGCACTACGAAGACACCAAGATCGGCGACGGCCCCGTCGCCAAGTCCGGCCAGTCGGTCACCGTGCACTACACGGGCTGGCTGTCCGACCCCGCCGCCCCGAACGGCCGCGGCAAGAAGTTCGACTCGAGCAAGGACCGCGACCAGCCCTTCGTCTTCGGCCTCGACCAGGGCATGGTCATCAAGGGCTGGGACGAAGGCGTGCAAGGCATGGCCGCCGGCGGCACCCGCGTGCTGACGATCCCCGCCGAACTCGGCTACGGCGCGCGCGGCGCGGGCGGCGTGATCCCGCCGAACGCGACGCTCGTCTTCGAGGTGGACCTGATTTCGTCGAAGTAATCGGCGGCTGGCGCGGCGTCGGGGGATGACTTCGGCGTCGCCGCCGGTCATCGAGGGCGAACAGCCAACTGGCTGCTGGCTGCTGGCTGCTGGCTCTCGAATTTGACAATGGCCCGTTTGGAAGCGTCTGAATTTTGGCTCGATGGATCGGCTTCATGAAAGGGGACCCATCAGTGACCCCAAGGGCAGAGCGGCGTCCGTTTACCTGACGGAGGCGGGCATGCGGCAGGCTAAAGCGCTTGCTTCGAAGTATTTCGCCAAGGGGCCGTCCTAGTTGTGTGCCCTCGCGTGGCTCATACCCGGCCAAGACCAGCCGGTCGCGAACGGCAGCCGCCGAGCGCGCGGGCCAGGAGGCCCTCATCGCTCAAGGTCCACCATCAGCGAAGTGAGTGGCGCGAGGGCGGGCGCCGATGGGTTCGCGTGAGCTCATGCGTGCGCGCCGCGCGGACGATCGCTACCGCTTGCGCCGGGTGACCGTCGCAAGGGATGCATCGTCCGTCATCCTCGCATTGGTCTATTCGACCGATCGCCGCATCTGTTGAGAGCGGCGCCGTCAATCGTTCAAAATGTCGCGCCCCGGCGACCACCGGCCGGTCATGAGGGACCGCTTCGCGGATGACCGCAGGTTCGCGAGCCGCCTGCCACGTGTGCTTGAGTTCCCGCGCCGACGACCGATATCCGGAGCAGCTGGAAATCAAAGGCAACAGATGAGCGGTTGGCGGCAACGCGTAGTTGCGCTGTTCGGCGGGCATAGCGCGCCGCCCGCAGCGGTGCGCATGGCGTCGCACGTCGCGTCGCAGCCCAGCGTCTCGCCGGAGGCTGCGCTCGCGGCCGGCGAGCCTGCCGCGGTCGAGGAGACGGCCGTTGCCGTCGACCTCCGTCACGCGTTCTTCGATTGGGTGATCGGCGCCGTCTCGGCGCCATCCGATGTGTTGCTGGACGGCGAGCGGCGGTTGCTCGCGCAGCTGGACGCCGTGCTGGCGTCCGCCGATTCCCGGGCCGCCCTGTTGCCGCGTGCGCCGGCCGTAATTCCGCAGTTGCTGAATAGCCTGCGTGACGAAGGCCAGTCCACCACGGTACTGGCAGAGCGGGTGATGCGCGACCCGCACCTGGTCGCCGAGGTGATTCGGATGGCCAACAGCGCGTACGCGCGCGCCGACGAGCCGGTAGTCGACATTGCCCAAGCGATCGGCCGGATCGGCACCAACGGGCTGCGCCGCGCGATCGCGCGCGTCGTTCTGAAGCCGATGTTCAGCGGCACGGCGGACAGGTTGTCGGCGCGTTGCGCGCAACGCCTGTGGGAGCACTCCGATGCCAAGGCAGCGGCCTGCCAGCAGGAGGCCATCGGTCGCGGCCTCGATCCGTTCGAAGGCTTCCTGACGGGGTTGATGCACAACGTCGGCTGGACCGCCGCGCTGCGTGCGATCGACCGCAGCAAGCTCGGGGCGCCCAACCAGTTCAGCCGGGCCTTCGTCGCCGAGTTCGAACAGCGTCGCGAGACGTTCTTCGCGCTGCTGGTGATCCCCTGGCAACTCACCGCCGGCCTCACTGCGCTGGGTACCGCGCTGCGGGACGGCGACCGCGACGGTGCGTGTTCGCCGCTCGGCGAGGCACTGCGCGTCGCGGACCGGCGCGCATCCCTGGAGATGTTGCATTCGACGAATGCTGTCCTTGCCCATTGAGATTTTCACAGCGCCCAGGCGATTCCGAACGTTGCTCTCGGACCTGCGGGGTCGTGTCCGCCGCGAGTACGCCTGTCGGCCGAGGGTGTGTGAAAAGCCCGGTCCGCAATCGAGTCGCGCCGCGTAGAGTTTCGAAGCATATCGAGACTGGATCGATATCCCCAGATTCATCGAGGGTCAGGATCGGCGCCAGGTCACGCTGCTGCCGGAGTCGCTGGACGAGCTCATCGCGGCAGACAACGCAGTGCGGGTGGTCGACGCGTTCGTCGACGAATTGGATCTGCCAGCGCTGGGCTTCGACGGCACGGCGCCGGCGGCGACGGGCCGAGCGTCGTACCACCCGGCGGTGCGGCTCAAGATCTACATCTACGGCTACCTCAATCGCGTGCAATCGAGCCGGCGGCCCGAGCGAGAGTGCCAGCGCAACGTCGATCTGATGTGGTTGACCAGACGGCTGGCACCGGACTTCAAGACGATCGCCGACTTCCGCCGCGACAACGGCCCGGGTATCCGCGGCGTGTGCCGGCGCTTCGTCGAGCTGTGCAGCAGGCTATCGGGCAATCGCCTCGACGTGAGTCACGCTGCGGTGCTGCTCCCGCACTTTCGGCCACAGCATGGGGCCCGTGTTCCGCGGTTTCGTCACCAACACAGTCGTTCCAAATCATGAATCCCCGGTAGCGCTGTAGGCGCCGGTTGGGAACGGGCGCCCACCGACTGCTGCTTCCCTTCAGGTTCCATACCCGATTCAAGGTAATTGCCGCTTTGTTTCCAGTTTCGGCCACCCTCGCCGGAAACCCGGGTTGCTGGGGCGCGCCTGATCCACCTCCTGGAGGAGGTTTTTCCATGACGTCCTCCGCTGAATTTCTTGCCACAGCGGTATTACAAAAGCATTACAGAGGGGATAGGCAGTAAGGGCCACTCTGTATCCTAGTGCGGACAAGGACCCTGGTTTACTTGCTTGACATGCCAAACGCGCAAACCCAGACTCGCGCCTTCGATCGTGGAGTAGCAGAGCATGAACAACTTTGGTGATCAGTATCGCAAGCGCCGGAACCAGATTTCCCGCCGGCTATTTCTGCAGCAAACCGGTGCAGTCGGGTTGACCGCAGCTGCCAGTCCCGTTCTCGCGAAACAGAATATAAGCAATGGATTTCAGGTCATCCATGGTCTGCGGCCAGAGAGCCTTGCACCCCAGGCGACGGGCATTCCGCAGATCAAGACGATCATCGTGCTGTGCCAGGAGAATCATTCATTCGATCACTATTACGGCACGTACTCCGGACTTCCGAGCGGCTGGGGGATTCCGTCGAACTACACGAGCGGTGGCCAGGCGCCGTTTCATTTTACGACGCTCACCGACGCGAACACCGACCCCAATCACAGCTGGAGCGCAATCCACGAAGGTTATGCGAATGGGGCGATGAACGGATGGTACGCGGCGAACGGCATCAACAGCCTGGGCTATTACAATTCCACGGATCTTCCGTACTATTATTCGTTGCTGCCCCAGTATACTCTCTGCGCCAATTACTTCTGCGGCATGCTCAGCGATACACAACCCAATCGCATGATCCTGCTCTCGGGCACCAGCGGCGGAAACTGTTGCGACTGCGTCAGCACCAACGGGTCGCTGAATTCCGCGACGTATCCGAATATCCTGGACCTGCTCACGGCTTACGGCATCACGTTCTCGAACTACAACTTCGGCGTCCCGAACAACTATAGTTACCTGGCCCTCTGGTCAAACTGGGCAACGGGTGGTCCCGGTAATGTGCTGAACAAGACGCAGGCGCAGTTCACGACGGACTGTGCGAATGGCACGCTCGCGAACGTCGTCTTCATTACCAATGAATCACCGAACGACGAACATCCGCCGGAAAACATCCAGACCGGCCAGAGCCAGATGCAGTCGATCATCCAGGCCGTCCAGAACTCTCCGCAATGGGCCGAATGCGCCATCCTGCTGACCTACGATGAAGGCGGCGGATTCTTCGACCACGTCGCGCCGCAGCAGCTCGATGCCTATGGTCCAGGTATCCGCGTGCCGATGCTGATCATTTCGCCGTTCGCCAAGAAAGGCTATGTCGATACCACCTTCCAGGATCACGGGTCGGTGCTGAAATTCATCGAAGCCGTCTATGGACTGCCGACGCTCGCGTCGATCAACCACACCTTCGACACGAGCACGCCGACGACCAACAACTCCACGAATGGTGCGCCATTTCCTCCGCGGGATGGCAATTCGGCCACGGGCAACCTGACGCAGTGCTTCACGTTCGGGGCGGTCCCGACCTTCTCGCTCACGGCGAGCCCGGCGTCCGTGTCGGCAACGCAAGGTGCCAGCGGAACCACCAGCATCACGGTTGCAGTCGCCGGCAGCTTCAGCAATGCCGTTGCGCTGTCGGCCAGTGGCTTGCCCGCTGGCGTGACGGCGAGTTTCAGCCCATCCAGCATCGCGGCGCCGGGAGCCGGATCCTCGAACCTGACACTGACCGCCAGCAGCAGCGCCACGGTCGGCACCTACTCGATCACGGTCACGGGCACAGGCGGCGGCGTGACGCAATCCGTTGCGGTTTCGATCGTGGTCGCCGCCGGAACCGCGCCAGGATTCTCGCTGACGGCCAGCCCCAGCTCGGTGGCAGCCGCGCCGGGCAATGCGGCCACCAGCACGATCACCTCTGGCATTTCCGGTGGGTTCAGCGGAGCCGTGGCGCTGTCGGCCAGCGGCCTGCCAACGGGCGTGACGGCCAGCTTCAGCCCCGCGAGCATCGCGGCGCCGGGCTCGGGCTCGTCGACGCTGACGCTGACGGCCGGGAGCGGTGCGACCCCGGGCAGCTATTCCGTGACGGTCAAAGGCACCAGCGGCAGCGCGACCGGAACCGCCATCGTGTCGTTCACGGTTTCCTCGAGCAGCCAGGGAAGCATTGCTCTGGCAGCCAGTCCCGCTTCGGTCGCAATGGCGCCGGGCAGCTCGGCCACCAGTACCATCACCTCCACCGTTTCCGGCGGCTACAACGGCAACGTCGCGTTCTCCGTCAGCGGCTTGCCCACTGGCGTGACGGCGAGTTTTGCCCCGGCCAGCCTAGCCGCACCCGGGTCGGGCACCACGGCACTGACCTTGACCGCCAGCAGCAGCTCGGTGGCGGGAAGCTACAGCATCAACGTCATCGGTACCGGTGCGGCGGGCGTCTTCCAAAGCATCGCCCTGCCGGTGACCGTGACAAGCCCGGCGTCGAATCTGATTCAGAACCCCGGCTTCGAAACGGGAACCCTCGCCGGCTGGACGACCGGGGGCGGTATCGCTCCCAAGATTTCGACGGCCACGTCCAACTCCGGAAAGTACAGCGCGCTCCTGGGCGCCACGTCCAAGCCCGAAGTCAATGGCGACAGCTACATCTATCAGACGATCACCATCCCGACGTCGATCACCAAGGCCACCCTCAACTTCTACTACTGGCCGTCGACCAACGATTCGATTAGCTACGTCTGGCAGGAGTGCCTGATCCAGAATACTTCCGGCACCACGCTCGCGACGGCCCTCAAGGTCGCCAGCAATGCGCGCGGCTGGAAGGAAGTCACTTACGATTTGACGAGCTTCGCCGGTCAAACCATCCGCGTGTATCTGGCGGCGCACGGCAATGGCTATGCGTCCGACGACGTCTACATGTACGTTGATGACATCAGCGTCACGGTGCAATAAGTTCGGTCGATGTGGCCAACGAGAAGCGGTGATCGGCGATCGATGAAGAAGTCGCTCATCGCCCTCTTGTTGCCAGCCTGCTGTGCCGGCCAGGTGGCGGCCAGCGGCGTGCCTGCGGCAACGCATTTCCTTGTCACCAACGACGACGTCCAGCGACAGGATCCGCCGAGCACCGTCAGCTTCTTTGCGATCGGCCAGGATGGCGCCTTGGCCGGCCCCGACCCCGTTTCCACGGGCGGGAACGGCATGGCAGGCGGCTTTTTCGGGATCGACAGGCTCGTGATCGTCGTCAACCGGGATGAGGCTTGCGTTTTTGCGAGCAACGCCCAATCGGAAAATATCGCCGGCTTTGACGTCCGGGAGCGCAAGCTGACCGGACTCTTCAAGGGAACCGTCGACGACATCAAGCTGGCGCGCGCCGGCGTTGGCCTCGCGCGCGGGGGCGACTACCTGTATGCGACATTTTCGGGCTCTGGAAATATTGCCGCGTTTCGAATGCGGCCGGGCTGCAAGCTTGACTTCTCGGGTGAGGTTCATGCGGGCGGCCTGAGCGGAGGCATCGCCGAGGGACTGGCCATTCGCGGCAAGCTGATGGTCGTCACCTACGGAGACGGTTCGCTGGGGTCGTTCGATGTCTCCAACGGGTTGCCGGTTGCCCATGACGACATGCGATACGCGCCAGGCGTTCGCGAAGACTTCAACCCAGGCGCAGTGGACATCACGCGCGATGGCCACTATGCGATCTTCGGCGGAGGGGCGACGCAGACCGAGGTGCAGGTCGCCGATATCTCGTCCGGAAGACTTGCTACTCCAACCGTCTACAAACTCGGCCCGGCCTGGGGCGCGGGCAGCGTCCGGCTGAGCCCCGACGAGCGATTGCTGTATGTCTCCAATAGTGCAGGCGGTCGCGTCACGGCCGCCTTCTTCGACAAGTCGACGGGCAAGTTGAAAAAGGGCTGCACGTCGGCGCCGCTCAAGGGCTTCTACAAATCGTTCACCTACATCGGCGCTGTCGCGACGGAACTGCCTTCCGGCAGCGGTGGCCTGCTGTACGTGCCCGAATTCGATAGTCATGGCGGATCACGCATCGGAATATTGCGACTCGGATGGTCAAATGGCGGATGTTCGCTCTCGGAGACAATGGATTCGCCGGCTCGCGGCAGCTCAGGGGCGGCCTTGCTTTCCATCGGCGTATACCCGCCGCGGCCGTTCTGACCGCCTGGCGAATATCCATGGGCAAGACGCGAGGGAGTGGCAGATGACGCGCGCGACAAGCCGGCAAGTCTTGGCGCTCGTAGCCTGCGCCATCCACTTTTCCAGCGCTACGGCCCAGCCCGAGGATTGCGTGGAACGGGCGTCCCCCAATTCCGTCGTGGAAAATCCGCCGGAGCTGGTCGCGAGTGCCGGTTCGTTGAAGGTGGCGCTGACCATGCGCAGCCAGGAGATGATGGAATTTCCCTTGAAGGTCTGCCTGCTCGGCGCAGCGAACGGCAAGATCGTCGAGGCGCCCACGTTGCGGCTGGACCCGGCGGACGAACTGGACTTGTCGTTGACGAACCGCTTGACCTATGTGGCCTCGTCCGAGCAGACGACCGCCACGAGTCTGGCTCCGCACGACCCCTGCACCGGCGGCGCCACGGCGACCACGTCCACCAACATCGACTTCGATGGCCTGGAAATCCCGACGACTTGCCACCAGGGGGAGAGCTCGACTACCACGATCGAGAATTCCGATCCGGCGTTCCACTATCGATTCCGGATTCCGGCGAAGCATCCTCCTGGGCTGTATTGGTACCACCCTCATCGCCTGGGGTCGGCGACCCTGCAACTCGATGGCGGTGCTTCGGGCATCCTCATCGTGGGAGGCATGGAAAAGGCACACCCGGAAGTCGCGGGCCTGCCGGAGCGCATCCTGGTTTTTCGCCAACGGCTCGACGAGGACGAGTCGGACACGTGGCCGCCCGAGGACTATCGATACAGTCTCAATTTCCAGACCATATCGCCTGCCGAAGAGCAGTGGCCCGTGATTCAGATGAAGCCTGGCGTCAAGGAGTTCTGGCGCGTGGCCAACGCGTCCGCACAAGGCTTTCTTGCGCTGCAGATCGACTATGAGGGCATCGCGCAGCCGGTGAACCTCGTCGCATTGGACGGGGTCCCTGTGCGGACAAGCCGCAGCCTCGAAACGATCGAACTGCCTCCTGGCGGACGCGCGGAATTCATCGTGAACGGCCCAGCGCTCGGCCAGAAGGCACGCCTCATCCAGGCAAGGTTCGATACCGGGCCTACCGGCATCGACAATGCGCCGCGTCAACTTGCGCAGATCGTTGCGGCGCCGTCCGCCCGCGAGCCGCAGGCACTCGCCACCACGGGCGGACGAGGCAGAGTGTTCCGGACGACACGAACCATGCCGGACAATCGTTTCGTGACCAAGGTGAGAAGGATGTACCTTGCGGAGGCCACGAACGGCACCATGGGCCCGGCGAGATTCTTCCTGACGCTCGAAGGGCGTCGCCCCGCGGCGTTCGATCCGCACGAGCCGCCTGCAGTGACAATCCATGTTGGGGCTGTGGAAGACTGGGTCATCGCAAATCACTCCGGTGACATCCACGCATTTCACGTGCTCCACCGGCACTTCTTCCTCCTACAGGGCAACGGGGAGAAGCCCGCCGAGCCAGAACTGCGCGATACCGTCACCGTGCCCGCCTGGGATGGCGTCGGGCCCTATCCCGAGGTCCGGATAAGACTGGATTTCAGGGTTCCGGGATCCGCGGGGGTATTCGAGTTCCAGGACCAGATATCGAACCTGGCCGAGGCGGGCATGATGGCCAGATTCCGCGTCATGCCGTAGGTGGATCTTTTGGGCGACGCCGGTTGGTTGCCCGCGAATGTCAAGTTTCGGGCGGCGAATTTGCCTCGACGCGGGCAGCTATGGGTCGGGCCCTGCTGCTCCGCCGCCTGCGTCGACCGGCGAGTAAGCGGCGCATAGCGGTCGGCCGATGGCGCGTCACCGGACCAGGTCGCCGACCTTGAGGGCGCATGTCGGCCATAACCGCTCCAGCGCGAACGCCGGCACCCGGGAATCAAAACTGGAGCCGGCGGATCGTGTTGGGGCTGACAGGGGCGTCAGGTTCTGATGTGCGGCAAGCCACAGACAGGTTTCACCGCCCATGGGACTGTCCAAAGATGCAATTTCATCCGGTCCGCTGGGCACCTCGTTCAACCCCCAGGTTCAGCGCGGCACTTCTCTCTTGACATTCGCACGTTCGAGCGTCCCAAAGGTGTCGGGGCGATTGATTTCTGATCAATTCGGCGTGAACTGGCTTGCAGCTCAATGAACCCGCAGCACCTCAAACCGCTGTCGGATTGGAGCGACCTGTATCGAGACCTCATCACCCTCGCACTTACCCAGTATCGCCCTGCCCAAAGGAGCTTCGCTGCTGATGACCTGGACGAGCTGAGCGCCGCTGACCAACTTCATGCTGCCCCCGTCCGGGCCGAGAAAGAGCAGTTGCTGCTTGTCGTCGGAACCGATCAGGCAGACCAGCGCGCCGAGCTGTATACCTTTGCTGGCGTCGTAGGGGCGCGGGCGGAATTGGCGCCAATGGGCCATCGCCTGGCGGATGGCTTCGGCGCGACGAGCTTGGCCGGTGGCCAGGTAGGCGGCTTCGAGTCCCAATGTGTCGTATTTGTTTTCGGCGATGTTTTCTTCGTGAGTCGCCGTTTCATGGGCCGCCCGCACTGCCTGTTCGGCTTGCAGCAGGTCTTCGGCGAGCCGTTCCAGCACCTGCCGCTGCAACAAGAATTTATCCATGATGAAAGGTAGGCATCCCGAACAAACGGGGGTGAGGTCTTGACTATGAAGGGCTCCACCAGCCTTCGACGCTTCTGTTGGCAGCAGGTTAACTTCAGCTATGGGCGGTCCTGTCGCCCATCGCGGTGCCTCGAACGGCGGGAACTGGCAGGCAGCGCCAGTTCGTCGACAGTGCCATCGGCTGCCTTTGGTCGGCGAGAGCTCCGGCAGCGAAGGTCATGTTCCCGGCACCGCCGCGTGCTGATTCGCCACGTCGATATTGAGTCGGGCGGCCCTGGCATCAGCGCCGGAGATTCAAGCCCGATCGAAGAATCGATGCGGCAACGGGTTGTCGAGGGGCACATTCCAGAACTGATTCATGATGTCGCCGAATTGTCGCCAGAACAGTTGCCTGAGTTGCCCTTTCGGATCGGTGCTCACTTGAGCACACCCATCTTCTTGACCGATCGGCGCATCTACGGCACCTTGTGCTGCTTCAGCGCGGCGCCCCGGCCAGAGCTCGTTCAGGCCGATCTCGATAGGCTTCGGATGTGCGCAACCTTAGTCGTTCCTAAGGTCGAGCTCGGTCAGGCCCAGGGTATCAAGGAACCATCGCCAAATTGGAAATTGGAACCGCTCAACCAGTACGAGTCCCCGACCTGGCACGAAGCGTCGAAGAGGGCGGTTCGACCCTGACGGGCAGCGAACTGCGGATCGAGGCGCCCGGCGTTGCTTGTCCGCCGCAAGCTGTTCGTCGTGAGCGTCCGGTATCGGGAAGGCTGCTGGTCGGATCGGTCGCGCGGCGAAACTTGCTCAATCAGACGATTGTGGCCAATGTCTGCGCAGCCGCGCTTCCTCGAATGGCCGCGATGTTGCGGGCTGCAACGGCTATCTGCGAAGTTGCGGTCGCTGCGCCCGCAGAGATGCTATTTACATCCGATGCAACTCGGCCAGTCCACGATGCAGAGTCTGCTGCGAGGGTGTCGACCTCGTTGACGGCAGACGACACGCCGTCTTCGATGAGATGCCAGGCGCCTTCAGCGCCGGAAACAATCCCTTCGGCCAAATCGACGACCCCTGTCTTGGCAGCCTCATAAGTCGCCTCTAAGCCATGACCAACCGCCGCTGCTGTGTCCTCCACGCCTGTCACTAGCAACTTTCCGGCGTTCTCCAGTCCGGCAAGCGCTGCCTCGCTGATACTCACCGTGGCACTCCCGACATTGCTGAAGGTTTGGCCGAGACTCTGTGCGAGCGTCTGCGTTGTGCCGGTCTGAGCCGCGCCCGAATTTGAGCTCCGTGCCTCCTGCGCGGCGTGCTGGCGGTAGGCGGACGCCGAGTATTGCCCGGTAGACAAGATCATGCTAATGCTCCAATTGCCCTCGATGCTATTCAGTTCGGGCGGCTTTCAACCCCGGAATCGTGGGGCGATCTCGGTGCAATTGCGCGCACCACCAAGAGGCCCATATCCCTCGTTCTGCCTTGGGAGTTTCTCATCGGGCTGGCATTTGTCGTTGTACGAGTCGACGAAGTGATCGATTTTCTGCACGAGTTGCTTGACGCTTGGGAACGATCCGCGCCGTATTGCCTTGTCGGTGATGAGCGCGAAGAAGCGTTCGACTTGGTTGATCCAAGAGCTGTAAGTCGGCGTGAAGTGCATGTGCCAGCGCGGCCGCGCAGCCAGCCACGCTTTGACCTTCGGGTGCCCGAATTGCTCATCCTTGAGGGATGACCATCGAATCACGATCACGGTCCAGCCTGACCCGCCCGAGGGCGACCGAGATATCACGATGAAACGATGGCGGGCGCCGGAACACCTCGCCAAGGGCATCCTCGCGCTCTTCGCCGTGGTGGTCCTGGCCACCGCTGCCATGGCTTGGCGCAACACTGAACGCCTGCAGGTCAACGACAGGGCCGTCATTTTTCTCATCTGGCGCCGAGATGTCGGCCGGGCTTTTCGGGGCTGTGGAGTCGGATAAAGCGGATGGCCGCGACTTGGTACTGCTCGCTGGCGACGAGAGTGCAATGAAGCAAATGTCTCCTGGCTGGCCGTACTCCCCCAGCTGCCTAGCGTTGGCGTACGCCCTCATTCGCTGCCGCGGCCCGGTCGTCTGTTGGTGAGCCACGACCGGACGGTCACCGGTGGCGGCTTTCAGGTAGTCTGGCAAAGCGATCTCCGAGTCCGGCCACCTTCGTCGACATGGCACGCGACCGCGTGGGCGCGATCCAGCTCGCCGGCGCGTCCACGAGCCTCGACGCCGGTGTCACCTTCGCGTCCGCGCCGGGCATGCAGATCGACTTCGCGGTGACGCACGGGCTGAGCGACTCGGTCCCGGCGTTCCAGGCGGGGCTGGGGCTGTCGTCGAGCTTCCAGGATATGCGTTCAGCGCCGCGCAAGCCGCGCCGACTTAGCATCCGTCCGCCGACAAAAAGTCAGGGAGGCGGCATCCATGATCAGCCACGATCTCGCGCGCGGGCGAAGCCGCGCTGCGTTCGTCGTCGCGCGGTCGCTCGCGCTGTCGATGGCGGCGGCGTTCGCGGGCCACGCGCGCGCCGCGGCCGACGCGCCGCCCGCGTGCGCGACCGGGAGCCAGACGCTCATTCTGCAGCACCCCGCGCAGGGTTCGACGCTGCGGGTGGATGTCGACGCCGTCCCCCTGAGAGGTCGCCGCGTGTGGATCACCGTGGAAGGACACGCCGGGGGCGCCGCGCCGCTGCGCGTGCCGTTGATGATGGCGTTCGAGTCCGCACCCGACGACTCGTCGATGGCGTTCGCTCAATATGGCACTCTTTTGGCTGAGCCGGGGTCCGACGGACACGTGGGGCTGTCCCAATGGGTCTACTACGGCTTGCATCGCCTCAGGGTGCTGGCCACGCCGCAGGCCGGCACCGACATGTCCGGCGTGACGCTGCGGCTGCGGTGCTCCGAGGTGCTCGTCGAAAACGCGCCGCCGACCCAGCAGGCGCTGCTCGACGAACTCGTGGCCCTGTACCTCGACAAGGCCGTGCATCCGCCGGCCGACCCGGCCCGCTTTCGCGCGATGGCGCAGTCCTTCGCGACGGGCGCCCGGACCGCTGACGACGTTTTCGGAGCGATGCGTCTGACGATGCAGGAAGCGGGCGACAGGCACAGCTACATCGTTCCGGTGTCGGGACGCGCCGCGTTCTATGACCGGCTCGCGCCCACGCCGCCGCGAGTGGAGTTGCGTGCCGACGGCGTCGCGATCGTCGCGCTGTCGCAAGTCGCCTTCGACCACGATATCGCCGCTTCCACCGCGTACGCTCGCGACCTCCACGCGGCCATCGCGCGCGTGCAGGCTCGCCACCCGCACGGCTGGATCGTGGACCTGCGCGGCGACGGCGGCGGCGACATGTGGTCGATGCTGGCCGGCCTGTCGGCGCTCGTCGACGGCCCGCGGGTGGGCGCGTTCGTATCACGCGAGGGAACCGAGGCGTGGCTCGTCTCGGACGGCCAGTCCGGCACCAGTCGCTATCCGGTCGAGGCCAGCATCGGCCCGCGCGATCCGCTGGCGATCTCCTCGCCAATCGCCGTGCTGATCGGGCCGGGCACGGCCAGCTCGGGCGAGGCCACCGCCGTCGCCTTCGAAGCCCGCCCACGCACGCGATTCTTCGGCAAGCCGACGCTGGGCCTCTACAACAGCGGCATCCAGCAGTACGCGCTGTCGGACGGCACGATGTTCGGCATCGTGAACGTGCTCAACGTGGATCGCACGGGCCGCGTCCGCGAAGGTGCGCTGGTGCCCGACACGGTGGTCGCCGACGGCGATGACGCGGTCGAGGCGGCGGCCGCGTGGCTGCTGGCGCAGCCGGCGGTCAGCGCGTCCAGTCGATCCGAGCAAGCATCCTCTGCAAACGCTACGCCGTCTGCGGATTGAGTGGCGCCGCCCACGCCACTCGCTCCCATCCGTACATGAAGCTTGCGCGCTGTTCGTGTGCGGTGCTGGTCCCGCCGCCGACGCCGCAGACGCCGCAGACGCCGCAGACGCAGTTTGAGCCACAAGCCGTCGCTCATGACCGACGGCTTACCTGCAAGCCGGTCGGCCTGAGATCGCGCGGTGCGGGGCTTGTCTGCCGCTGAGGCTTGGACAAGCGACGGCAGACTCTTGCCGCCGGCTCTGCAGCGTCTGCAGCCGACGGCCTACTCGACGCGAATGTCAGCAAGTCGCCAGGAAGCCCGTCGCCTGCGATGACACGGGGAGGCCGGCGCCGGCTTCAAAAGCTGCATAATCCGGTCCGAATCGCCACTGGTCGACTTGATCGGTGCGTTCTCGCAGACGCATGGCCACAAGCCCTCCTCTCATCCGCAGGCTGACCCTGTCAGTGCTGTTGCTGCTCACCTTGCTGTTCACGCAGCAGGGTGCGCTGCTGCATGAGTTGAGCCACTGGCACGTGCCTTCGAAGTCGGTTGAGGTGAAGGCGGAGGCCGTCAGCGTCGACACTGACTTCTGCCTGGACTGCCTGGCGTTCGCCCAAGCGGCCGGTCTGGCGCAATTCGATCTCCCCGCCCTGCCGAGCCACGAAGGGCTCAGCTACCACTTCGTCTCCGAGGCTGCGGGCAGCGTCGCGGAGGCCTCGACGCCAGCGCTTCGCAGCCGCGGGCCACCCCTGTTCGCCTGACACGTTGAATCGCTGCGTCTCGTCGCCGTGAGGCTCGAGGCGTCATGCCGTCTTTCCGAGTCAGAGGAACAATTCATGATCACGATTTCCCGCGAGCGGCTTGCGCTCGCGTGCACGGCCGGGCTCGCCTTGGCGGCGCTCGTGCCGTCGTCGGCCGTCGCGCAGATGCAGCCGGCCGCCCGTGCGCACGTCCACGGCATCGCCAGCGTTGACGTGGCCGTCGACCCTGCGGCCATCACGATCTCGCTGAGCTCGCCGCTCGACAACCTCATCGGGTTCGAGCACCCACCGCACACCGATGCGGAACGAGCGGCCAGCACCTCGGCAATCGCCGCGCTGCAACGCGGCGAACAGGTCTTCGCCATCGACCCGGCTGCGGGCTGCAAGCTGAAGAGCGTCGAGCTGTCTTCCGCCGCGCTGGGAGTTGGCCATCCCGATCCGTCGGAGGCCGAAGCCGGTCATGCCGACATCGATGGCACGTACGAGTTCACGTGCAGCGCGCCTCGTCTGGCGCAGTTCATTGACGTCGGCCTGTTCCAGTTCCCGCACATGCAGAAGGTCACCGTCCAGGTGGCCGCCCCCCGAGGGCAGTTCGTGCGCGAGCTCGGGCCGGCGCAGCGCCGCATCGTCCTCTCCGGCCGGTGAGGGCGCGACATGATCGAGATTCGCAACGCGACCTATCGCTGGCGCGGGGCTGCCGCTGACTGCCTGGACATCGAGTCGCTGGCGCTCGCGGCAGGCGGCAGCCTGTTCCTGCACGGCCCCAGCGGCTCGGGCAAGAGCACGCTGCTGGGCCTGCTCGCGGGCGTGCTCGCGCCGCGCACGGGCGACGTCAAGGTGCTCGGCACGGCCATGGAAGACCTGTCCGCCGTCCAGCGTGATGCCTTTCGCGCCGACCACGTCGGCTACATCTTCCAGCAGTTCAACCTGCTGCCGTACCTGAGCATCGAAGACAACGTCCTGCTGGCGTGCCGGTTCTCCGCGCTGCGCTCGAAGCGCGCGGAGGAGGCGGCGCGATCGCCGCTCGGGCATGCGCGTCACTTGCTCAAAGGCATGGGGCTGGACGAGGAACTGTGGCACCGCAAGGCGTCCGAGCTGTCGGTCGGCCAGCAGCAGCGTGTCGCGGCGGCGCGCGCGTTGATCGGCTCGCCCGAGCTGGTGATCGCCGACGAGCCGACGTCGGCCCTCGACGCTGCGTTGCGCGACGGCTTCATGCGCCTGCTGCTCGCCGAATGCGCGCGCGCGGGCAGCGCGCTCGTGTTCGTCAGCCACGACGAGCGCCTGGCCGACCACTTCGTCCGCCGGTTGTCGCTGCCCGCCATCAATCGCGCGAGCGTGCGCCAGGGTTCCGAAGAGGTGACCGCATGAGGACGCTGCTCACCATCGCCTGGCGCAGCGGCTGGAACCGGCGCGCGACGCTCGCGCTCGTCGCCTTCTCGATCGGGCTGTCGACGTTCCTCCTGCTGGGCTTCGAGCGCGTGCGCGCCGACATCCGCGAGAGCTTCTCGCAGTCGGTCAGCGGCACCGACCTGATCGTCGGCGCGCGTACCGGCGGCGTCCAGCTGATGCTCTATTCGATCTTCCACCTGGGCGGCGCGACCAACAACATCCGCATGGACAGCGTGCGGGCGATCGAGCAGAACCGCAACGTCGCGTGGGTCGTGCCGCTCTCTCTGGGCGACTCGCACCACGGCTTCCCGGTGCTCGCGACGACGCCGGAGTTCTTCACGCGCTTCCAGTACGGCTATCGGCAGCGGTTGGCACTGGCCTCGGGCCGGCTGTTCCACGGCTCGCTCGACGGGCTCTACGACACCGTGATCGGCGCCGAGGTGGCCGACGCGCTCGGCTACCGGCTCGGACAGCACATCACGCTGAGCCACGGTGCCGGCGGCCCGGGCGGCATCGAGCACGCCGACAAGCCGTTCACCGTCGTCGGCATCCTGCAGCGCACCGGCACGCCGGTGGACCGCACGGTGCACATCAGCCTCGAGGCGATGGAGGCGATCCACCTGGACTGGGCCGGCGGCGCGCCGATGCCCGGCGTGTCGATTCCCGCGGCGATGGCACGCAAGTTCGACCTGGCGCCGAAGCAGGTGACGGCTGCCCTGGTCGGATTGAAGAGTCGGGCCGCCGTCTTCGGCGTGCAGCGCTTCGTCGCCGACTATCCGCAAGAGGCGTTGATGGCCGTTCTGCCAGGGGTGGCGCTCGACCAGCTGTGGGACGTCGTCGGCGTCGGCGAGAAGGCCTTGCTGGCCTTGTCGGCCCTGGTCGCCGTCGTAAGCTTCGCGGGCCTGATTGCCGTGATCCTGGCCGGACTCAACGAGCGGCGGCGCGAACTGGCCGTGCTGCGCGCGGTCGGCGCCGGGCCACGCCAGGTGCTGCTGCTGCTGCTGGTCGAGGGCACGCTCGTCGCCGCGCTCGGTGTCGTCTTCGGGGCCGTGCTGGTGGCCGTGAGCACGTTCGGACTCGGCCCGTGGATCCAGTCGCACTACGGGATCGTGCTCGACGCCTCCGCGCCGAGCGCGGCCGAGTGGCAGCTCGTCGCCGAGATCGTCGCCGCCGGCGTCATCGCCAGCCTGATTCCCGCCTGGCGCGCGTATCGGCTGTCGCTCGTCGACGGCCTGTCGCCGAAGGTCTAGCCGTGAACCCGCTCGTGATCCGCTTCGTATTGCCCGCCGTTGGCGTCGTCGTCGCGCTCATTGTGCTGACGCCGATGCATGTGCGGCCGGATTTCACGACCGACAAGTCGATCACGCAGCTGGCGCCTGCCGTCGCCACAGCCGCTTCCGGCGCCTATCGGCTGACGCTCTGGCGCGAGCTGGCGCCGCCGGCCTGGAAGTCGACGCCGCCGTTCAGGAGCGAAGACGTCTCGAAGCTCGACGACGCGGACCCGCGTGCGCAGGCGCTTCTGGCGCGCATGCGATCGGCCTGGGATGCTGCACCGGCGAACGCCGCTCTGAACGGCGCGGCCATCCGTACCGCGGGCTACGTGGTTCCGATCGAAGAGTCGCGCGAAGGCCTGCGCGAATTTCTCCTGGTGCCGTACTACGGGGCCTGCATCCACATTCCGCCACCGCCTGCCAACCAGATCATCGATGTTTCCATATCCCGTCCCGTCAAGGGGCTGGACGCCATGGACACCGTCTGGGTCGAAGGCGTCCTCAAGGTGGCGCGAACGACGCACGACTCTGGCGCCAGCACCTATGCGATGCGGGCCGACGACATCGAGCCCTACAACGGACCTTCCCACTAAGGGACGGCTCCTTCAACCGGACGAATGAGAACCATGAGCCAACAAAAGCACCCTCGAGCGCTTGCCCTGCTGATCGCGGTCGGCACGTTGATCGCATGGCCGAATGCCGACGCCGCGGCGTCGTCGAAGTCGGCGGCGTCCACTGCGGCGCCGGCGGCCTACAAGATCGGCGACAAGCTCCAGACCACCAAGCCTGCGGCGAAGACCGGTGGCGCGCGCCAGATCGAGTGGGACGACCTGATGCCCGCCGACTGGGATCCGATGAAGGGCGTGCAGACCTTGCAGCTCGCCGCGCTCGGCGACGGCGATCCGCGCGCCACCGAGGCCCTCGAGAAGCTCAGGAAGGCCTGGGACGAAGCGCCCGTCGTTCCGGCGATGGACAAGCAGCACGTCGTCATCGCCGGCTTCGCCGTCCCGCTGGATGCCGAAGGAACGACGGTGCACGAACTGCTGCTGGTTCCGTATTTCGGCGCCTGCATCCACACGCCGCCGCCGCCGGCCAACCAGGTCATCCACGTGATCCTGCCGAAGCCGGCCAAGGGCCTGCGAATGATGGACACCGTGTGGATCACCGGCACCCTGCACGTGGCCAGCGCGAGCACGACCATGGGGCCGGCCGGCTACCAGCTCGATGGCGAGGCCGTCGCGCCGTACCGCGGCGGCACGCACCCTTGATCACGTCCTTCCCAGCGTTTCCTCAACCTCAACCGGAGAAGTTCATGAAGAAGATCCTGTCCATCGTCCTGCTCGGCCTGCTCTGCGCCTGCAGCAGCGCCCCCGTGACCTATACCTCGTTCAATGGAATGAACTACACGTCGGCGCCCACCAGCAAGAACGACCCGCGACTCGGCCAGCCGCGGTTCTATCGAGACGAGGGCGACAACGCCTGGTGGACGCATGCCGCCACGCCTGGAGTCAATTGACGTCCCAGCACCCGATCGACATGCGCCGTCGCCTGTCTGCACTGCTGCTCGCCTTCTGCCTGGTCTTCAGCCAGCAGGGCGCGCTGCTGCATGCGCTGCGGCATGAGTTCCCTGAAGCCACTGCGACGGCCAACGGCGAGGACGCTCATCCGGCCGGCATGACCTGTTCGGTCTGCCTGGCTTTCGCGCACATCGTCGGCGTCGTGACGAGCGCGACGGTGCCGCCCTTGCTGCTGTCGCTGGAGTTCCACTGGCCCGTGGATTCGCCGTTCGCGCGGCGGCCGGCCGATGTCCCGCAGGCGCGGGCACGCGATCCCCCCGACCTTCTCTGATTGCAACGTTCTACATGACTCCGTTCGCTGGTGAAGCCGGCGACGAACCGCAATGCCTTCCGGCAATCAGAAGAAAGTTCTCCTATGTTCAAGCCCGCACTCAGCGGCATGACGATGGCTGTCGCAGCCCTTGCCGCCCTGTCTCCCGTCCACACGTTCGCACAATCCACTGGCGCGGCGGCGTCAGCCCCGGACGCCGCAGCCTCTGCCGTGACGGCGCCCGCCGGCGGGGGCGTGCAGCAAGTCGAAGTCACCGCGCGCGTCAAGCGCCTCAACGACGCGCGCACGGGCATCCAGACCCAGACCGGTGCCTCGACCTATACGCTCGACTCGCAGGCGATCAACGCCATGCCCGGTGGCGACAACGTGCAACTGAACCAGGTTCTGTTGCAAGCGCCCGAAGTGGCCCAGGACTCGTTCGGCCAGTTCCACGTTCGCGGCGAACACAACGGCCTGCAATACCGGATCAACGGCCTGATCCTGCCCGAGGGCATCAGCGTGTTCGGGCAGTCGCTCGACCCGCGCCTGATCGAGTCGGTCACGCTCGTCACCGGCGCGCTCCCTGCCGAATACGGCTTGCGCACGGCCGGCATCATCGACGTCAAGACGAAGACCGACGCCGTCGAGCCGGGTGGCGCGATCTCGATCTACGGCGGAAGCCATGGAACGGTGCAGCCCAGCATCAGCTACGCAGGCGGCACGGGCGACATCCACTTCTTCGTCTCGGCCGATTCGCTCTCGAACGACCTGGGAATCGAATCACCGGATGGCAGTTCGTCGCCCCTGCACGACCACACGAAGCAACATCACGCGTTCGGCTACGTCGAAGACGTCCTCGATGCGGAGAACCGCGTCGCCGCCGGCGCGGGAACGTCGGTCGGCGCGTTCCAGATCCCGAACCAGCGCGGCCTGCAGCCATCGCTGGGCCTGGACGTGAACGGACAGACGACCTATCCGAGCGAGTACCTCGACGAGAACCAGCGCGAGATCACCCACTTCGGCTTCCTGAGCTTCCAGCACTCGCAAGGCAAGCTCGACTGGCAGACCTCCGTCATCGGCCGCTACTCGAGCCTGACGTTCACGCCCGACCCGCTCGGCGACCTTCTGTACAACGGCATCGCGCAGGATGCGTACAAGCGCAACACGGCCGTCGCACTGCAATCGGACGCCGCCTACAAGCTCGACGCGGCCCACACGATCCGTGGCGGCGTGTTCGTGCAACGCGACCTCTCGCTGAGTCGCACCACCTCCCAGGTGCTGCCCACCGACGCCCAAGGCAATGCCGGCACGGTGCCGGAATCCATCGTCGACAACGGCAGCAAGGTCGAGCTCATGGAGAGCCTGTACCTGCAGGACGAGTGGACCCTGCAGCCCGGACTGACGCTGAACTACGGCGCGCGCTTCGACAACCTCGAGGCCTACACCAAGGGCCACCAACTGAGCCCGCGCGTCAACATGGTGTGGAACGCGACCTCGTCTACCACGGTCCATGGCGGCTATTCGCGCTACTTCTCGCCGCCGCCGTTCGAGCTCGTGGGCAGCGAGGACGTCGCGAAGTTCGCCAACACCACGGCGGCACCCGAAGTCTCGCAGGCCGACACGCCGAAGGCCGAGCGCGCGAACTACTTCGACTTCGGCGTCGACCAGACGATCCTGCCTGGATTCACCGCCGGGCTCGATACGTACTACAAGCGCTCCAAGAATCTGATCGACGAGGGCCAGTTCGGCGCGCCGATCATCCTGACGCCGTTCAACTACGCCCACGGCAAGCAGTACGGCGCCGAGCTGAAGCTGAACTACGTGCATCGGGACCTCTCGGTCTATGGCAACGTCGCGTTCCAGAGCGCTCGCGGCCAGGATATCAATTCGGCGCAATTCAACTTCGGAGCCGACGACCTCGCTTACATCGCGAACCACTACATCCACCTGGATCACGAGCAACGCATCACCGGCTCGGCCGGCGCGTCGTATCTGCTGCAAGGAACGCGCTACAGCGCCGACCTGATCCTGGGCTCGGGACTGCGCGCGGACGAGACGCTTCCGGACGGCAGCAGCATTCCGAACGGCGCACACCTGCCGACCTACACGCAGGTCAACCTCGCCGCGAGCCACAAGTTCCAGTTGGGTAGTGCAGGCGACGTGACGTTACGAGTGGATGTCGTGAACGCGTTCGACCGCGAATACGAGATCCGCAACGGCACGGGCGTCGGCGTCGGCGCGCCGCAATTCGGGCCGCGTCGGGGCTTTTTCTTCGGAATCTCGAAGTCGCTCTGACCGACGCAGCACCGGACCTCGATCAATGATCGAGGTCCATCCCAACGATGTCTCCGGCTCCGCCATGCAAATTCGTTCGACAGTCGTCGTCCTCGGCGTCGTCGCCTCGTGCGCGTTCAGCGGCAACGTGTTCGCACAGGCCAGCCGCGAGACGGCGCTCGCCACCTTGCGAGCTGCGGCAGACGCGGGAAGCGTCGACGCAGAGGTTTCGTTGGCCGCGTTGCTGGACAGCGATCCCAAGGTGCAAGACGAGGAGGCGCTCGCCTGGTACGAGAAGGCGGCGCGAGGGGGGAGCCGCGTCGCACAGCAACGCTATCTCGAGATGCGATCGAGGCCGCGCACGCTACTTTCGGCGCCGCGGGGTGCTTTCGTCATCCACCTTCCGAAAGGTTCGCTGGGGGAGGACGGGCCGCCGCCGGACATCCCGGCTGGCTATCACTGCCATCCGTTGGGCAACCAGCAGATGTGGTGCCACGGAGGCACCGACCTGAAGCGCTGAGACCTCGGGCCCTGGCTGCGACCAGCGGCCGGCGACTGTTGCGCGTTCTGTTCGTACGGTTCCGGCAGCTGCCCGCGTGTTGATGCCGCGCGGTTGCCTGCGCCGCGATGCCTGACAGCTGACTCAGAGCCCCACCCTCGCTCCAAGCTCGACGATGCGGTTCGGCGGCAGCCGGAAAAACGCAGTCGCGTCATTCTCGTTGCGGTGCATCCAGGCGTAGAGATACCGCCAGACGGGATTCAGTCGACCTTCATCCGCATCGTTCGCCGTGATGGAGATCTGCGAAAGGAAGAAGCTCGTCTGCATCAGATCGAATCCTTCGCCGTCGAGCGCGACCCCGGCCAGCGCGGCGGGGATGTCGGGCTGCTGCATGAAGCCGTAGCGCAGGATGACGTGATGGAAGCCATAGCCCAGCGACCGCGTCTGCGCGTGTCCGGCCCCGCGGATGCGAGGCACGTGCGCGGTCTCGACGCTCAGGATCACGATCCGCTCATGGAGAACATGGAAATGCTTCGCGCTGTGCAGCATCGCGACCGGCACGACGTCCACTCGGCGCGAGAGATAGACGGCCGTTCCCTCGACCTTGCGCTCGTCGTCCACCGTCTCGATGAACAGCGACAGCGGAATCGTCTCCCGCTCGACGTGGCGGACCATCGCCTCGTGGCCCAGGCGCCAGGCACGCATCAGCGCGAAGACCAGGGTCGCGGCGACGAGCGGCACCCAGCCGCCCTCGACGATTTTGGTGAGGTTGGCGCCCACGAAGGCCGCATCCACGACGATCAACGCGCCGGCGATCGGGGCGGCGAGGACGACGGACCATCCCCACTGCTCGCGCATGACCTTGTAGAGCAGCAGCGTGGTCAGCAGCATGGTCAGTGAGACGGCCGTCCCGAACGCCGCGGCGAGCCGGTCGGACGAGCCGAAGCTGACCGCGAGCAGGAGCGTCAACAGCATCAGCGTCCAGTTCACCGCCGCGACGTAGATCTGGCCGTAGCCCTCCGCCGAGGTCTGCGTCACGTTCAGGCGGGGACACAGGCCGAGCTGGATCGCCTGCCGGGTCATCGAGAATACGCCGCTGATGATGGACTGGCTCGCGATGATGGTCGCCACTGTCGCGAGGGCCACCAGCGGCAGGCTGGCCCAGGCCGGCCCGAGGAGAAAGAACGGATTGCCGCCCGCAGGCACGCTGCCGGCGGCGACCAGCGCCGTCTGGCCCGCGTAGTTCAGCAGCAGCATCGGCAGCACCACCGCATACCAGCCGACGCGGATGGGACGCGCGCCGAAATGGCCCATGTCGGCATACAGCGCCTCGGCGCCCGTCGCGCTGAGGAAGACCGCCCCGAGCACCGTGAAGCCCTTGAATCCGTGACCGGCGAGGTACTGCAGGCCATAGCGCGGATCCAGCGCTTGCAGCACGGAGGGATGGGCGACGATGCCGCGCAAGCCAAGCACGCCGATGGTCAGGAACCACACCGCCATCACGGGCCCGAAAAGGCGACCGATCGTGGCCGTGCCCTGGCGCTGGAGCACGAACAATCCAAACAGGATCGTGACGGCCAGCGGCAGGATATAGGGCGCAACGGCCGGAGCGGGCTCCTTCAAGCCTTCAAGCGCGCTCAACACGGAGATGGCCGGCGTGATCGCCCCGTCACCGTAGAGCAGCGCTGCGCCGAGCATCCCCAGCACGACCAGGGCCGGCCGAGTCTTTCCCTTTAACGCCAGACGAGCCATCAGCGCGAGGATGCCGCCCTCGCCATCGTTGTCGGCGCGCATGACCAGGGCGACGTACTTCACGGACGTGGTGATGATCAATGTCCAGACGATCAACGAGAACATGCCCAGCGCCACGGCGGGCGTCGCGCCGCCGGCCCATTCCAGCGCGGTCTTCAGCGTGTAGAGCGGGCTTGTCCCGATGTCTCCGTAGACGACGCCGAGGGCGCCGAGCAGCAGCGCGCCCAGCGGCCCTGAGGTTGCGAGCGGGTGCGAGGCGGCGCCATCGTCAGTGGCCGTCGTGGGGGCAGGCGCTTGGATGTCAGGCATCGCGATCTCAAATCATGGCAGTCAGTCGCTGCAGAGTGCGTTGCGTGTCGACCGTCCGCCCGCTCGGCGGCGAGGCACGCGAACCATCACCAGTTCCAATTCGCCCAGCCTTCCCTCCGGGGACTCGCCTCCCGCGCGCCGGATGCACGGAGTATCTCGCGCGCCGCCTGCGCCTCCAACGCCGAGCCCACATGGACTCGCACCAGCAACTCGCCTTGCCGAAGCGCGCGAGACCGCGGCCACGACAATCGGATTGCCTCGTCGAGCCATGACCATCGCCCCTTGAGTCTGCCCCATGCTCGGGGTGCCTGTGGTGCGCCCTTCGTCTCCATCGCCGGCGCGCCGACACGCTCGGCACGAAAGCCTCTCAGCTCCAGGCGTCTGAGCGTCGCCTCTGCACAGACTTGCTGAGTGAAGACGCCCACGATGGTTTGACGCATGTCTTGCTTTCAATGTCTCGACATCCTGGGCTCGAATGAACCTAGTCGATCGAATCGGCGCGCTTCTCAGACGCCTGGGCACGTGCCTTGGTGCGGATCCGGCGACCCCAGTTGAACGCGACGATCGCATCGATGGTGAGCTTCCCGAAAGCGACCAGCGCATCAGCCCACAGGGGTTGCGTGCTGCCGGGCTCCGGCATCGCGCCGCCCACCCAGGCGCACGTCACCGCAATCGCCGCAAGCACAAAGCCGGCTTGCCAGTGATGCCAGGCAACGAGGCCAACCGGGACGGCGTAAAGCAGGGTCGCCCGAAGGCTGCCCTGAGTGATCGTGTTCAGCACAGTCAGCACCGACAACCAGCTCACCGCGGCGGCACCAGCGGCGATTGCCGGTAGAGGCAGACTTCTCGATGCGATGGCAATGGAGCGGGGCAGCATGCGCTTCGGAGACCGGACAGGAGCGTCACCGACCTCGCATTGAACTGCAGGGCGAATCAAAATGTCGTAAAGACACCGGGTGAGGCCGTAAAGAAACCGTCAATGCCGCGACGCTCCCAACCTGTGCGCCGTGACGCGCCTTAAGCCCGCCGCACTGTCACATCCGAATGGCGCGCCATGAGCGATATCTGAAAGTCAGGTGCCGACCTCGGCGACGTAGTTTCCTGTCAGGCTTGCCTTGTTCAGGCCGTGATCTGCGCTGTTGAGCCTGTTGCAGATTGGCCTACGCCGAGCGCGTCAATGCCTGCTTGCCACCCCAAAGCGGCCAGCTTCTCCTCGGGAGGCGAGGCCGGCTATCGTTCACATACCCAACCGACCGAAACATGCCGAAATCGCCGCTCCCGCAGAGGCTTGCGCCGGCCTCGGACAAGCCACCAAGCAACCCTAGAATCCAAGCATTCAAATCCAGGAGCACCTTGATGGCAGTTCGAACAATCGCGGCGTTGTGCGTGGGTGTCCTGGCGATGACGGGCGTGGCCTGCGCCGCCCGAAGCGGGGCACATCACCGGCATCGGCGGCCTCTTCTTCAAGGCGAAGGATCCGAAGGCGCTCGCCGCCTGGTACCGCGACGTGCTGGGCCTGCCGCTGCAGCCCTGGGGCGGCGCCGCGCTGCGCTACGACGCGCCCGGCCATCCGCCGGCCGCCGCCTGGAGCGCGTTCGCGGCCTCGTCGAACTACTTCTCGCCGTCGACCAGCGACTTCATGATCGACTACGCGGTCGACGACCTGGACGCGCTCGTCGCGCGCCTGACCGCCAAGGGCGTCGCCATCCTCAAGCGCAGCGACGACGACCAGAGCGGCCGCTTCGCGTGGATCCTCGATCCCGAAGGCAACAAGGTCGAGCTCTGGGAGCCGAAGCGCGCGGCGCCCTGACGCCGACGAACACTCGGCCCGTCGCGGTCACCAGACCCGCACCCGATCGCCCGGCGCCAGATACATCGCCTGCCCCGGCTGCACGTCGAAGGCCTTGTACCAGGCGTCGATGTTGCGCACCGTCCAGGCGCGGTACTCCGGCAGGGCGTGGCCGTCGCCGATGATGCGCTGACGCTGCTTCTCTTCGCGCGCCTTGCCGCACCAGCTTCTTGCGAACGCGGTGAAGAACTGGGCGTCGGCGTCGTCCGGCGCCGGCTTGCCTTGCAGCGACGCGCGGTACGCGTCGTAGGACGCACCGAGGCCGGCGAGGTCGGCCAGGTTCTCGCTCAGGGTCTGCTGGCCGTTGATGGCTAGGTCGGGGAACGGCCGGTAGGCCGAGTACTGCGCGACGAGCGCGGCGGTCGCGGCCTTGAAGTGGGCGCTGTCCTCGGGCGTCCACCAGTTGCGCAGCCGGCCCGTCGAGTCGAACTGGGCGCCCTGGTCGTCGAAGCTGTGGCTGATCTCGTGGCCGATCGTCGCGCCGATGGCGCCGTAGTTGACGGCGTCCGACGCCTGCGGGTCGAAGAACGGCGGCTGCAGGGTCGCGGCCGGGAAGCTGATCGCATTCTGGATCGGCATGTTGACGGCATTGATGACCTGCACCTGCATGGCCCATTCGCCGCGATCGACCGGCTGGCGCAGCTTGGCGATCTGCTGCGCAAGCCGGAACTGCTCGCCGCGCAGCACGTTGCCGAAGGCGTCGCCGGGCACCACCTTCAGGCCGGCCCACGGCTGCCAGCGGTCCGGATAGCCGACACCGACGTACAGCGTCTGCAGCTTGGCCTTGGCCTCGGCGCGCGTGGCCGGCGCCATCCAGTCGAGCTTGTCGATGCGCTGGCGGAAGGCCTCCACGATGTGGCCGACCATCTCGCGCACGCGCCGCTTGTTCTCCGGCGGGAAGTAGCGGTCGACATAGAGGTGGCCGACGGGTTCCTTCAACGCCACGCTGGTCGCCTCCAGCGCGCGCTTCCAGCGCTCCTGCAACTGCGGCGTGCCCTGCAGCGCGGTGCCGTAGAACGCGAAGTGCTCGTCGACGAAGGCCTGGGGCAGCACGTCCGAGAAATGGTTGACGACGTGGAAGGCGAGGTAGTCCTTCCAGCTCGCCAGGTCCTCGCTGCCGACGAGCGCGGCCGCGCCGCTGATGCCGCCGGGTTGCCAGACGATGAAGCGCTGCTGGCCGGCCAAGCCGGCGGCCTTGAAGAACGCGGGCCAGTCCATGCCGGGCGCCTTGGCCGCGAAGTCGCGCAGCGTCCAGACGTTGTTGGCCTTGAGCACGTCCTCCGAGTCCTCGCGCGCGGTGTGGCGCTGCGCGAGCTTGCGCTCCAGCGCCATCACGCGCGCCGCGCGCGCGTCGACGTCGTCGAAGCCGGCCAGCTGGAGTGTCGCCGCGACGTGGGCCTGGTATTGCGCGCGCAGCGCGGCCATGCGCGGGCTGTCGTCGACGTAGTACGCGCGGTCAGGCATGCCCAGTCCGCCCTGCAGCAGGTAGGGACGGTTGCGCGCGGGGTCGTTCATGTCCGCCGTCACCCACAGGCCGAACAGGTTCTCGGTCTCGAAGTTGGTGTCGTTGAGCGCGTCCACGTCTGCGCGCAGCGTGGCCGCGAGCGCGCGGGTCAGCGCGGCCTTGTCGCGCATGGCGGCGATCTTCGCGAGCGCCGGCCGCAGTGGTGCGATGCCGCGCGCCGCTATGCCGGCTTCGTCCATGTAGGCCGTGTAGAAGTCGGCGATCTGGCGGTGTTCGCCAGAGGCCTTGCTGTCGGCGCCCACGGCCTCGATCAGCTTGACGATGCGCCGGTTCGTCTCCTCGCCGACGACCGAGTCCGGGCTCCAGGACGACCTGTCGGCGGGAATCTCGTTGTGGGCAAGCCAGTCGCCGTTGACGTACTGGTAGAAGTTGTCCCCAGGCCGCACGGGCACGGGAGCGGCGCCGTCGGCGAAGGCCGGCGCGGCGCCGCACAAGGGCAGGCCGAGCACGGCCGCGAGGAACATGCGGCGCAGCGATTGGATCGAGGTTTGCATTGGAGTCTTGAGCCCGTTGAGCAAGCGCGCATCTTAGGCGGACGCGTCTGCGGGAAACACCCCATCGAGCAAACGACTAGTCAAGACTATCGTTTTGGTTGACACATCGCCGGCACGCCGGCGTTGATGAGCGGCGTCCCACGGCGCACAAGCATAGCCACGCTCATCCCCGGCCAGTACACCTTCACGACGTTCGTCAGCTCGGGCAAGCTGCCCCTGTTCGCGGAGTTCAACATCGTCACGCCGGGCACGGGTTCCGGGCCCGGCACCGGCATCCCGCAACTGGACGCCGCGCCGGCCCAGCCCGACCCGGCGACCAATCCGATCGGCGCCCTCGGCTTCGGCAGCCCGTACCCGTTCAACAACTCCCTACAAATTCAACACGCTGGCGATGAAGGCGCTGTGTGCGCCGCAGATCGCCGGCGGCCTGGGCAACGTGGTCGACATCGATCCGTCGACCAACGGCGATCCGACGAAGTCCGGCCAGTTGCCGACGCTGGTGGGCACGATTGCCGCCGGCGTCTACGCGTCCGAGCCGACGGCGGGCGCGGCCAGGATCAGCGCCGACGTGCAGACGCCGGCGACATCCGCACGACCTCGATCCGCTTCAATCCGCAGGCGGCCATCGTCGCGGTCGGCTACTCGTTCTGAAGGTCTGAACGCGCCGGCCGGCGGACGCTGCTAGACTGTCGCCCTCGGTCGGCAGTTCACCCAGGCGTTGCCGCGCTGGCATTTCCAGCGTCGCTAAACCTGCCGCGTTCCGGTTCCTCGCGAATCGACTCGACGCTCCGTTTCGTTCAGGCCTGTCTCACCATCGCGTGAGCTCGATTCTGGCAAGGGCAACCCCCGGTGCCGCGTTCCCTGCGCGGCGTCTCGAGCACACGCTGTCTTCGTGAGGCTTTGCCATGACCCGAACCGTCGTGCCGTACGCGGCACCCGACCTTTCCGCCCTCGCCCGCTCGCTCGAGCGCGCGCTGGCCGACCACCAGATCACGCACGGCCGCCTGCCCGGCCATGTCGAGATGATGAACCTGCTCGCGCGCGGCGCCGGCAAGCGCAACCTGCAGGAGCTGCAGGCGGAGGCCGCACGCGCCGCGCCGACGCAGGCCGCCGCGCCGCCGGCACCGGCATCGACCGACTTCTGGTTCGATGCGCCCGAGCTGCTCGACCCGGCGACGACGCCCAACCTCGAACTGGCGACGCCGCGTCTCAGCGAACGCGCCGCCAAGACGCTCAAGTGCTTCGACTTCAGCGGCCGCCTCACGCGCTGGCCGCCCAAGCTGTCGCAGCAGCGGCTGGCGATGTGGGTGCTGTGGACGCGCTTCGACGGCCGCCGCGTCTACACCGAGGCCGAGGTCAACCACGTGCTGAAGGCCTGGCACGTCTACGGCGACCACGCGACGCTGCGGCGCGAGCTGATCGACCACCAGCTCATGACGCGAAAAAGCGACTGCAGCGAATACCGCAAGACGCCGCAGTGGCCCGACGACGAGGTGCAGGGCCTGCTGCGCGCGCTGCGCAAGCGCCAGGCGCCGTACCGCCTGTCGAACCGGCCGCCGCGCGTGCTGCCGCCGGTCGCGCAGCCTTCGGAGCAAGCCGACGCGAGCTGATCGGATGGCCGCGCCGGAGCGGCTGTCGAAATCCAACGAGGCGTCGCTGGCGCTGCGACGCCGCACGTCAATTTTCAGAAAGAGGACAAGAGATGCGTGACCTGACCCAAGGCTCCATCCGGAGCCATCTCATCGCCATGGCGATGCCCATCACGATCGGCATGCTGGTGCAGACGCTGTACCTGATGGTCGACCTGTACTTCGTCTCCGGCATCGGCAAGGAGGCCGTCGCCGGGGTCGCCGCGGCCGGCAACGTCAGCATGCTGGTGATCGCGCTGACGCAGGTGCTGGGCGTCGGCACCGTCTCGCTGGTGGCGCACGCGCTCGGCGCCAGGGACAAGCCCGCCGCGAGCCGCGTGTTCGAGCAATCGATGCTGCTGGGCGTGGCCTGCGTGGCGGCGACCCTTCTGCTGGGCGTGTGCATCGTCCCGGCCTACATGCGCGGCGTGTCGGCGGACGCGGCCATCGCGCAGGCGGGCGTCACGTTCATCCTGTGGTCGCTGCCGGGCCTGGCGCTGCAGTTCGTGCTGGCGGTCGCCGGCTCGGTGCTGCGCGGCGCGGGCATCGTCAAGCCGGGCATGGTGGTGCAGATGGCCACCGTCGGCTTGAACATCGTGCTGGCGCCGGTGCTGATCGCCGGCTGGGGCACGCATCATCCGATGGGCGTCGCGGGCGCCGGGCTCGCGACGAGCCTGTCGGTGGCGGTCGGCGTGCTGATGCTGACGCGCTACCTGCGCCAGCTCGGCGACGTCGTCTCGCTGTCGGGCGGCTTCGCGAAGCCGGATCGCGCGATCCTGGGCCGCATGCTTCGCATCGGCCTGCCCTCGGGCGGCGAGTTCCTGATCATGGTGCTGCTGAACACGGCCATCTACGCGCTGATCCGCGACTTCGGCGCAAGCGCTCAGGCCGGCTTCGGCATCGCCGGCCGCGTGATGCAGGCGCTGGCGATGCCGTCGATGGCGATCTCATTCGCGATCCCCGCCGTCGCCGGCCAGAACTTCGGCGGACGCCGTCCCGAACGCGTGGCCGACACGCTCAAGCAGGCGCTGATGCTCGAACTGGTGCTGATGGCCTTCGTCGTCCTCGCCTGCCAGCTGTGGGCGCCGGTGCCGGTGCACTGGTTCACCGCCGACCCGCTGGCGATCGAGGCCGGCGTGACGGTGCTGAAGGTCGTCTCGTGGAACTTCTTCGGCCTGGGCATCGTCTTCGCCTGCTCCGGCATGTTCCAGGCGATGGGCAACACCCTGCCGGCGCTGGTCAGCTCGATGACGCGCCTGCTGACCTTCGTGCTACCCGCGCTGTGGCTGAGCCAGCGCGCCGGCTTCCGTCTGCTGGACGTGTGGCACCTGTCGGTGGCCAGCGTGTTCCTGCAGGCGATCGTGAGCCTGGTGCTGGTGCGGAGGCAGATGGGGTCGCGGCTGGGGGCCATGACGCTTTCCGCCGCCGTCGCAGACGGCCGCTGAAGCGACGCCTCGGGCGTCAGACGTTGAGCAACGTCGCCCGGTAGTGCACCAGCTCGTCGATCGACTCCTGGATATCGGCCAGCGCCGTGTGCTTGCCGGCCTTCTTCAGCCCTTCGAGCGCCGACGGCTTCCAGCGCTTGGCGAGTTCCTTCAGCGTGCTGACGTCCAGGTTGCGGTAGTGGAAGAACTCCTCCAGCTTGGGCATCGTGCGCGCCATGAAGCGGCGATCCTGGCAGATGGAGTTGCCGCACATCGGGCTCTTGCCCTTGGGCACGTACTGGCTCATCCACTCGATCAGCGCGGCCTCGGCCTGCTCCTCGGTAACGGTGGATGCCTTCACACGGTCGATCAGGCCGCTGCGCCCATGCGTGTTCTTGTTCCACGCGTCCATGCCGTCGAGCGTGGCGTCGCTCTGGTGGATCGCAAAGACCGGGCCCTCGACGCGGGTCGTCAGCTGCGGGTCGGTGATGACGACGGCCACCTCGATGATGCGGTCGGTGTCGGGGAACAGGCCCGTCATCTCCATGTCGACCCAGATCAGGTTGTTGTCGGATTTGCTCAGCAGCGTGTCGGTCATCGGGTCTCCCGGAGGGTGGGTGTTGGGGCCTCGCGCCTGGGCGGCGCGGAAGGCGTCATTCTCGCGCAGCCCGGGCGTCCGGCCCGTCGCGCGCAGATTCGTTTCGTCGCAGCGATGCGCGCGCCCGTCGCGTCCGGCTGGCAACGCCGCGGCGGTCTGCCTATCGTGGCACATCGCCTCAAGGAGACACGCCATGAATCCCGCCGCCAACCCCCGCCATCCCTGGAAAGCCCTCGCCGTCGTGATCGCGATGTTCGCCCTGGTGCACGGCGCGCGCGCCCACGTGTTCTCGCAGGACCACGACTTCAGCCGCGTGCATGTCAGCCATGCGGCGCAGGTCGACAGCGACCACGACGAGGACGACGACTGCCCGGACGCCGACGTCCACTTCGGCCCCGGCTTCCCCTTCGACGACGACGGCCCGACGACCAAGCCGGCGGCCGACCCGTTCGACCACGACTTCGACTGAACGCGCACGGCCCGTCGCGCGCAGGCGCATTTCGTCGCAGCGATCCGTGGCCTCGTCGACAGGCTCTTGGGAACGCATACGCCACTGCCTATCGTGGCCTGGCGTCCTCAACCCGCCCGCCCAGGAGTTGCCATGATCCAGACCACCCCGACCCATCGCCCGTGGAAGGCGCTCGCCGCCGCCGCGATCCTGCTCGCCGCCGCGCACGCCGCCTCGGCCGCGCCCGCCGACGCCGCGCGCGTCGACGTCGTCGGCCAGATGCCCTTGCGCGACGCCTGCCCGGCGGCCGATGCCGACCTGGCCGACGCGTTGCTCGGCGCCTGGGACGACGCCGACAAGCCTTCCGCGGTCGCGGTCACGTTCAAGGTGCAGCGCCACGTCGTGTACGACGTCGCGCCGCAGTCCGACTCCGCGCGCGCCTTCCACCAGATCCGCCGCGCCGTGCACGGCCTGCGCTGCGACGGCGGCAACGACGAGGTGCACACCGTGCGCTTCATCGTGCGCTTCGTCGACGGCAACGACGGCCGCGTCGCGCTGGTCGCCGACGATCCGTCGGAGCGCTGACGTGGACGCGCCGTCCGCCTGGGACGTCGAGATCCGCGCCCGCGAGGAAGCGCTGCGCGTCGCCTTCCTGCACGCCGACATGCGCGCGCTCGACGAGCTCATCGCCGACGACTACATCGTCAATTCGCCGTCGCACAAGGTGGTGACCAAGCCGCTGCTGCTGCAGTTGCTGGAGACGGGGCGGCTGCGCCACCTGTCGTACGACAGCCGCATCGAGACGATGCGGCGCCACGGCGACACCGTCGTCGTGATGGGCGGCGACCGCGTGGTCGACGGGCCCGATCGCGTGTCATCGACGCGGCGCTTCACCAACCTGTGGCAGCTGACGGACGACCGCTGGCGCGCGACCGCGCGCCACGTGCATGTCGTCACGCGCGAGGGCGCGGACGCCCCCGCGCGCGCGATGACCCGCGAACGGGCCGGCGCGCCGGAGCGGGCTTACCAGCCCACGCCGTAGTAGTCGTAGACGGTGCGGCCGTACTCGTCGTCGTAGTCGGGGCGGCGGCTTTCCTCGTAGCGGGGCGCGCCGTCCAGCGTCTCCTTGTCGATCGGCACGACATAGCCGCCGCGCCCGGTGTCGTACTCGAGCAGGCTCCACGGCACCGGGTAGCGGTTGGTGCCCATGCCCAGGAAGCCGCCGAACTCGAGCGCGGCGTAGCGCACGTGGCCGGAGCGCTTGTCGATCACGAGGTAGTCGATCGAGCCGAGCTTGTCGCCGGCGTCGTTGTAGACCGTCGTGCCTTCGACGCGGTCGGAGCTGATGACGCCATGGCTGAGGGTTTCGTTGAGCGTGTCCATCGTGGACTCCTTTTGCAACTGAAAGACGAAGGATGGGCGCGCAGGGCGCGACGCCCGCCGTCGTCTTCGTGGCAAATCGCGGTCCGTGCCGCGCGGGCGCGGCCCGCGTGCTCAACCGCCCGTGGTCGAGAACGGATAGGCCTTGTCGTAGGCCCGGCATTCCTCGGAGTTGTGCGCGGCCGCGCTGCTGCTGCAACCGCGCTTCATGCAGGCCGTCATGCTGGCTCGCCGCGCCGTCGACTTGCCCGCGAGGCCGTCCATGCAGCTCGCGGTGATCCGGCCGGACGGCAGCACGGGACGCAGCTCGTCGTCGTCGGCCACGGTCGTCTTGCGACGCTCTGCGGCGTGACGGGCCGCAGCCGCCGCGACGGCTGTCGGCGCGGCCGCCGGGGTCGCGTGCACGGCATCGGTCGACGCCTGCGCCATCTGCGCCGCGTGATCCCCGCGCCTGGGCGACAGCCAGCGGTGCTCGATCTGCGGCTCGGGCAGGCTGGCGCCGGCGTAGACCGCGCGGATGACCAGGTCGGTGCGCTGGCGCAGCGCGTCGTCGGCCTGCGGATCGGCCACCATCACGTGGCCGCTCGCGGCATCGACGTCCACCGACGACGCGATGCCCTCGCCGTCCAGCGCCTTGCGCAGCCGGGCCGACACGCCGTCCGCTGCCGCGGGCGCGGCCGGCCCGGCCGCGGTGGGCGCCGCGGCCAGTTGCGCCTCCGGCGACAGCGGCGGCAGCGCGACCGCGCCGGCGGACGGCGCCGCGGTCGCGACAGCCACCGACGCGGCGGGCGTCGCCGCCGCGGCCGCCATCGGCTGCGTGGACGACGCGACGGTCGGCGTCGCCGCCGCCGCCGGTGCCGCCGCCGACTGCGACTGCCGTTCGGTCGGCAACGAGCCCTCGTACCAGGCGACGGCCGCGACGCCCACCGCCACCACGCCCAGCATGGCCAACGCGCCCCAAGGACCCTTGCGGCTTGGCTGCGGCGGTGGCTTCAGCGGCCGGTCGGCGCCGTGCGCCGTCAGGGGCGGCGCCATGGTCGGCGTGAACAGCGGCACGGTCGTCGTCGAGGAAGCGGACGGCGTCGACGATTTCGCGGCCACCGCCTCCGTGCGCAGGCGATCGCGCTCGGCCGTCACGCGCTCCAGCTCCTGCGCCATGCGCGCGCGCAACGCGTGCGACTCGGCGGCGAGCGCCTCGGTGTGGCGCAGCCGATCGCGCATCAGCGCACGCGCCTCGCGTTCCTTTTCCAGCTGCTGCTCGAGGGTGTCGGGCTCGCCCTGCGCTGCGGCGGGGGCGCCCGCTGCCGCGGAGGGCGGCAGGTTGCCGTCGATGTCCTGATTGCTCACGGTTGCTTCTCCATCACGTGGTCGCCCCCGCCCTCGGAGCCATGGTAGTTGGCTGCATTGCTGCCGAGGATGTCTGGCGTGCGCGCAGCCGTAACAAGCTGTCAACTGACGGGCTCTTGCGTTTTGCGGGCAATGGACTCACCTGCAAGCCGGGTTCCCGCGGCTTTCCGCGCCAAAACGCCGACGTTTGCGCGGCGAAGCCTCCGCCCGACCCCCTACACTTCAGTCCCATGAATCCTGTCGTCCTGTCCCTTGCGTTCTCGGCCGCGATCCTGGCCTCGCTCCTCGTCAAGTTCTGGCTCGCCACGCGCCAGATGCGGCACGTCGCGGCGCACCGCGGCGCGGTGCCCGCCGCCTTCGCCGGCACGGTGCCGCTGGAGGCGCACCAGACGGCTGCCGACTACTCGCTGGCCAAGCTGCGCTTCGGCCTCGTCAACGAGGCCTTCGGCAGCGCCGTGCTGATCTGCTGGACGCTGCTGGGCGGCCTCGCCTGGCTCAACGACCTGCTGCTGGGCTGGGTCGCGCCGCACTGGGGCGCGATGGCCTACCAGCTGTTGCTCATCGGCGCATTCATGGTCGTCAGCGCGCTGCTGGAGTTGCCGTTCGATCTCTACAGCACCTTCCGTCTCGAGCAGCGCTTCGGTTTCAACAAGATGACGCTCGCGCTGTTCGTCAGTGACATGGTCAAGTCGACGCTGCTGGGCATCGCGATCGGCGGCCCGCTGCTGGCGTTCGTGCTGTGGATCATGCAGGCCACCGGCGCGCTGTGGTGGGCGTGGGCGTGGGGCGCGTTGTCGGTGTTCCAGCTGCTCGCGATGGTGATCTACCCGACGCTGATCGCGCCGTTGTTCAACAAGTTCGAGCCGCTGGCCGACGACGCGCTGGTCGCGCGCGTGCAGTCGCTGATGCAGCGCTGCGGCTTCCGCGCCAAGGGTTTCTTCGTGATGGACGGCAGCCGGCGCTCCGCGCACGCCAACGCCTACTTCACCGGCTTCGGCGCCGGCAAGCGCGTCGTCTTCTTCGACACCTTGCTCAAGCGCCTCAACGGCGACGAGGTGGAAGCCGTGCTGGCGCACGAGCTGGGCCACTTCGCGCACCGCCACATCGTCAAGCGCGTGGTGCTGACGCTGGCGTCCAGCCTCGCGGGCTTCGCGCTGCTGGGCTGGCTCGCGACGCAATGGGCCTTCTACACGGGTCTCGGCGTCGCGCCCAACGTGCTCTTCACCAACAATGCGCTGGCGCTGCTGCTGTTCATGCTGGCGCTGCCGCCGTTCCTGTTCTTCGTCTCGCCGATCTTCGCGAGCCTGTCGCGCCGCGACGAGTACCAGGCCGACGCCTACGCGCGCAACAACGCCAACGCCGCCGACCTGGTGCGGGCGCTGCTCAAGCTGTACGAGGACAACGCCTCCACGCTGACGCCCGACCCGGTCTACGTGCGTTTCTACTACTCGCACCCGCCGGCGTCGTCGCGCATCGCGGCGCTCGGACTTTCCGATGCCGATCTCGTGGGAGCGACTGCTTGAGCGCCGCACGCGGCGCACCCCCTGCGTCCAAGCTCGAGCTGGCGCGCGTGGTCGGCGTGCACGGCCGCCACTCCGTCATCGAGACGGCCGACGGCACGCGCATGCTGGCGCACGGGCGCGGCAAGAAGAGCGAGGTGATCGTCGGCGACCACGTGCGCTGGCAGGTCTCGGGCGACGAAGGCGTCATCGAGTCCTTCGAGCCGCGCACGAGCCTGCTCAAGCGCCAGGACGAATGGCGCAGCAAGAACTTCGCGGCCAACATCGACCTGCTGCTGATCATGGTGGCCACCGATCCGCCGTACAGCGAGTCGCAGCTGGCGCGCGCGCTGATCGCCGCGGAGGACGGCCGCATCGCGGTCAAGATCGTCCTCAACAAGATCGACCTGCCCGAGGCCGTCGCCGCGCGCGAACGCCTCGCGCCGTATCGCCGCATGGGCTACGAGGTGCTCGAGGTCGCCGTCAAGGCCGACCCGGCAGGCACCAAGGCGCTGTTCGACCCGCTGCTCAAGGACAAGACGACCCTCGTGCTGGGCCCCAGCGGCATGGGCAAGAGCACGCTGGTCAACCTGCTGGTGCCGCACGCCGATGCACAGGTGGGCGAGATCTCCAAGGCGCTGAAGTCGGGCAAGCACACCACGACCACCACTACCTGGTACTGGCTGGACGACGAGCGCCACAGCGCGCTGATCGACTCGCCGGGCTTCCAGGAATTCGGCATCCACCACATCAAGTCGGCCGAGCTCGGCTCGCTGATGCTGGACTACGGCATGTACCTGGGCGACTGCAAGTTCGCCAACTGCACGCATCGCCACGAACCCTCGTGCGGCGTGCGCGCCGCGATCGCGCGCGGCGACATCTCGCCGTCACGCGAGCGGATCTACGAAGAGCTGATGGGCGAGCTCGAACGGGCCGCGTCGCGGCACTGAGCCGCGTTCGTTGATGACCTAGCCGAGCCGCCGCACGACTTCGGGGGCTTGACGCGCCGCGGGCGGCCGAAGCTCAGGACAGCAGGTTCGCGAGCTTGAGCAGCGCCACCAGCATCATCCACAACACCACAGAGCGCCAGACCAGCCCGACGACGATGCCCAGGTGCCCGAGCTGCGGCGGCATGCCCTGCGTCGTGCTGCCGCCGGACTCGAACGCAGCCGCGCCCTCGCCGCTGCTGAAGGTCTTCGAGCGATCGGGCGTGATGCCCGGCGCCGTGCCGCCGCCCAGTTGCACGCCGACGGCACCGGCCGCCGCCGCGAGGATGATGCCTTCGTTGGCATGCTTCCACAGGCCGGCGTCGCGCTTCCAGCCGTCGATCGCGTCCTGGAAGTTGCCCACCACCGCGAAGCCGAACGCGGTCAGGCGCGCGGGGATGTGGTCGATCAGGCTGAACAGGCGCTGCGACAACGCCATCAGGTTCTCGTTGATCGGCGTGTCGAGCGACTTGCTGCGGAACGCCCAGTAGCGCGACGCGAACTCCGCCATCCGGTACAGCACCGCGCCGGCGGGCCCGAGGCCCAGCGTCGAGAACACGATGAAGCAGAAGAACACGCCGAACACGTGGCGATGCGCGGCCAGCAGCGAGTGCTCGATCATGTGGCGCAGCAGCTCGGTGCGCGGCAGCTCGGAGGCGTCGAGATGGCGCCACTCGGCCAGCAGCCGGCGCGCCTCGGGCTCGTCGCCGCTTTCGAGCGCGGTGCGGATGTCGGTGAAGTAGTGGCTGAACTGGCGAAAGCCCAGCGTGAGGTACAGGATCGCAATGTCGAAGACGAGCGCCGCGATCGTGTTGTAGTGCGCGATCGCGACGTACACGAGCGCGGCCGCGACGGCCGGCGCGATCACCGTGACGAGCCAGACGATCTTGGCGTGCTGCGGCTTGCCGGCGTCGAAGTTGCGACCCGTCCAGCCGACCCACGACGCGAGCGAGTAGTGCACGACGTTGTTGCGCGGCAGCGGCTTGATCTGCTCGAGCAACAAGGCGAAGAGGACGGCGACGAAACTCATTGGGACGAATCATAGCCGCAGCGCGACCGCACGAGGCTCGCGCGGCAGGCTTGCAGACGTGCCGGATCAGCGCGCGAGGAAGCCGTACAGGTTGCGCAGCATCGCCGCCGTCGCGCCCCAGACGAAATACGGTTCGCCGCCGGCGTCGGCGCCCCAGGGCATCGAGATGAACTGGCGCTTGAGGCCCTGGAATTCCGCCGCGTGGCGACGATGGTTGGACGGATCCATCAGGAACGCGAGCGGTACCTCGAACACCTCGGCCACCTCGAACGCATCGAGCGCCAGCGCGCGCGGCGGGTCGAGCAGCGCGACGACGGGCGTGACCTCGTAGGCCGTCACGGTGGTGTAGGCCGGCAGCACGCCGATGACCTCGATCTCGTCGGCCGCGAGACCCACCTCCTCGCGCGCCTCGCGCAGCGCGGTGGCGACGGCATCGACGTCCTCCGGGTCGGTGCGCCCGCCCGGAAAGCTGACCTGGCCCGCGTGGTCGTTGAGGTGGTCGGTGCGCTTGGTGAGCAGCACCGTCAGCCCTTCGGGGCGTCGCACCAGCGGCACCAGCACCGCGGCCTTGCGCATCGGTCGCTCGGACAGGCGCTGGCCGTCGCCGACGAACTCGGGCGTCCACGCAGCAGCGCCGTCGGCGCTCGCGCGCAGCGTGGGCGCGAAACGCGCACGCAAGGCGTCGGGCGTCAGGCGCTCGGGCGCGATGGGCGGCAGGTGCGAATCGAGGCCGACGACCGGCGCGAGACGCGGCTCGCGGATGACTCCGCGCGGCGGGGCGGCAGGCGTGGACGGTGTGTCGGAGGAAGGCATGCGGGTGGGATCACGGTCGGAGTTCAACGAGCGATTGTCCGACTGCGTGCCGCGCAATGCACGAATGTTCGGCCATCACCCCCACGCGCCATCGGGATGGCGCCGCGTCACGCGGCTGTCTCATCCGGCACGAGCAGATGGCCACGGTAGCCGACGACGCGACCGACCCCGGCCACCGCCGCCTCGATGCGGAAGCACAGGCGGTCGCCCTCGCCCGTTTCCTCGGCCACCAGGCGCGGCCGCAGCCATGCCGGGCAGGGTATGCCGAGAAAGCGCAGGGATTGCAGCCGCATCCGCAGGCCGCCGTCGACCTCGTCGAGCGCGAACACGAGGCGCGCGGGGCCCATGCGCTCGAGCAACCGGCCGTCGACGAGTTGCATGCGCGAGCGCATCGTGCGCGCCGGGAAATGCCGCGTCCAGGTCTCGGCGTCGGGGCCGGCGTCCAGTTCGAAGCGGATCGCGCCCGACGCGGCCTGGCGTGGGCTGCCCAGGCCCCATGCGAGGGCGCGTCCGATCGCCGAGGCCGGCGGATCGGTCTCGACGACGCCGTGCAACTCGTGATGGCCGGCCAGGCTATGGAAGCGCCGCAGCGCCGGTGCCAGCGCGGCGAAGCGGGCGCCCAGCGCGCGCTCGAACAGCGACGTGCCGCTCATCGCACCGTCCAGGCGATCTTGCGTCCGCCGGTCTCGCGCGCGAAGTCGTCCAGCGTCAGCTCGCCGACGCAGGGCCGCGCGCCGATCGCCGGCGCCTCGCCCGCGGCCAGCTTGCGCACCAGCGCCGCGGCGGCCAGCGTCGGCACCCAGGGGCCGTCGCCGTCGGTGGCCAGCAGCGTCCAGGTGCGCCGCGCGGACCGGCCGTCGGCATCGAGACCACGCACCGCGACGTGCATCGCGCCGGCGTCCGACCCCAGCGTGGCGAAGCGGTCCGACCAGCGCTTGAGCCGCGGCGCATGGGCCGCCCAGTCGCGCACGGCGCCGAGGCGTCCGGCCAGCGCCATCGCGTTCATGCCGAGGTGCAGCGCGAACAGCTCGAGCCCGGCGCCGAAGCGCACGCGCGGCCGGCCCGGATAGCGCGCCGGCAGCAGCGCCAGGTCGGGCACCTCGCACGGCGACAGCGGCCGCCAGCCGACCGGCGCCGGATAGCGATGCAGCCGCATGCGCAGCCAGCCGGTGAGCGTACGGCCGTCGTCATGGCGGATCGGCCGGCCGCAATAGCTCAGTCCGGCCCGGATCGTCGACAGCCCGCGCTCGGTGCGGTTGCCCGGGCTGATGCCGATGTCGATGGCGTCGACGCGCTGCCAGCCGCGCGTCATGTCGACGATCGCCGCGTCCGACAGCGCCGGCACCGAGCTCGCGCCGCCGAGCACGCAGACGCCGGCCGCCGTGGCGGCCACGTCGACCGCCGCGATGCCGGCGACGAAGTCGCGGCCGTCGGCCAGGTCGATGTAGTGCACGCCGGCCGCCGTGCAGGCCAGCGCGACGCGGTAGTCCTGGCCCTGGAACGGCCCGCTCGCGAGGACGACGGCGCGCACGCGCAGGCCGTCCAGCCAGCTCGGGAGTTCATCGGACATCGCGTCGAAGCCGACGCCGCCCAGCGTGGCCTGCGCCTGCGGCCGCAGTTCGTCGACCAGTGCGGCGGCCCGCGCCGCGGAGCGTCCGGCAACGATCACGTGCAGTCCGGTCTGCAGCGACAGGCGTTCGACGAGCCGGCGGCCGAAGAAGCCGTAGCCGCCGATGACGAGGACGCGATAGGGCTCGGAGGTCGAGGGACTGCTCATCGGGGAACGAGTGTCCCAGGCTCGCGCTGCAATTCGCGGTGGGAAACGAAAAAGCCCGGCAGAGCCGGGCTTTGTTGGCACAGACGTGGCGTCCACATGGAACGCCGCATCCTCAGGCCAGCTTTTCCTTGATGCGCGCCGACTTGCCCGAGCGATCGCGCAGGTAGTACAGCTTGGCGCGGCGGACGTCGCCGCGGCGCTTGACTTCGATCGACGCGATCAGCGGGCTGTACAGCTGGAACGTGCGTTCCACGCCTTCGCCGCTGGAGATCTTGCGAACGATGAAGTTGGAGTTCAGGCCGCGGTTGCGACGGGCGATCACGACGCCTTCGTACGCCTGGACGCGCTTGCGCGTGCCTTCGACGACGTTCACGTTCACGATCACCGTGTCGCCGGGGGCGAACGTCGGGATGGTCTTGCCGAGGCGGGAAATCTCTTCCTGCTCGAGGGTAGCGATCAGATCCATTTGGAACCTTTGTCAAACCCGTTCTTGGCGGCGCACTATTGCTTTGAATGCGGCACTGGAGTCCATCCAGGTGAAGAGATGCAGACTGGGTCTGACGATCTCTCCGGCCACTTCTGCCCGGCAGAGGAACGGTGAGCCCACGATTATAGCGTGCCGGAATCCAGGTTGGCCAGGAATTTCTCGTCCGCCTTCGTCAGCCGCCCCGCCGCGCGGGCCGCGGCGATCAGGTCGGGACGTCGCCTGGCCGTCAACGCCAGCGACTGCTCGCGGCGCCAGCGAGCGATGTCCCTGTGATGACCGGACAGCAGCACCGGCGGCACCGGCAGCTCGCCCTCGGGGGTCGCCAGGATCTCGGGGCGGCTGTAGTGCGGGCAGTCGAGCAGGCCCTGCTCGAAGCTGTCCTGCAGGTGCGACTGCTCGTCGCCCAGCACGCCGGGCATCAGCCGCGCGATGGCGTCCAGCAGGGTCAGCGCCGGCAACTCGCCGCCGGACAGCACGAAGTCGCCCAGGCTCAACTCGACGTCGACGTGGCGGTCGATGACGCGCTGGTCGAGGCCTTCATAGCGGCCGCACAGCAGCGTCGCGCCGGAACCGTCGGCCCATTCGCGCACGAGCGACTGGTCGATGCGGCGCCCGGTGGGCGTGAACAGCACGACCGGCCCCGCGGGCGCGCCGGCGTCCGCGCGCGCGCTCGCGACCGCGCCCAGCGCGCGCTCGAGCGGCTCGGCCAGCATCACCATGCCGGGGCCGCCGCCGAACGGGCGGTCGTCGACGCGGCGATAGGTTCCCTCGGCGTGGTCGCGCAGGTTCCACAACCTGACGTCGACCTGGCCCGATTCGTAGGCGCGGCGCGTGATGCCCTGCGTCAGGAACGGCGCGAACAGGTCGGGGAACAGCGTGATGACGTCGAAGCGCATGCGCGGTTCCGGCACGGCTTCAGTAGTCGAGGCCCCAGTCGACGACGATGCGGCGACCGGCGATGTCGACGGAGTCGACGTAGGCTTCGACGAACGGGATCAGGCGCTCGTCCGCGGCCGGTTCGGCGGGCGCTTCGCCCTGCCCTTCGGCCGCGCTTTCAACGGTCGCGGGCTTGACCCGCAGCACGCAGTGCGGGCCGGTGTCGATCAGGCCGATGACGTCGCCCAGCGCCGCGTTGTCGCGGTTGAAGACGGACAGGCCGATCAGGTCGATCCAGTAGAACTCGTCCGGGTCCGGCTGCGGGAAGGTGGAGCGCGAGACGAACACGCGCACGCCCTTCATCGCCTCGGCGGCGTCGCGGTCGGGAATCTCGGGGGCGGTCGCGACGATGGCGTCGCCCTGGTCGCGCACGCCCTTGACGTTCAGCGCGAACGGCAGCGGTGCGGCGAGCGCGGCCTTCTGGGCCGGCGTCTTGTGGGCAGGGGTGACCGCGATGGCGGTCTTGCCGGGCCTGGCGACGGCGGCAGCCGAGGGCTTCTTGAGGCTCTCGGCCGGCTTGAGGAACCAGACCTTGGCGGAAAAGAGGGCCTGAGGATCGGCCGCGAAGGGCAGCACCTTGATGCCGCCCTTGATTCCCCAGGCACCGAGGACGCGGCCGACTTCGATCGCGTCTTCGGGCCAGGAGAGGTCTTCCTGCTTCTCGGTCATCGCGGAAGTCCGCGGTCAGCCGCGCAGCAAGGAAGACGTGCCGACATCAGGCAGCGGCGGGAGCCGGGGTGCCGACGGCCTTCTTGGCAGCGGTGTCGAGCAGGCGTTCGACCGTGGGCGAGGCTTGCGCGCCGACGCTCTTCCAGTACGTGACGCGATCGAACACGACGCGCAGCGGCTCTTCCTGGCCCGAGGCCATCGGGTTGTAGAAGCCGACGCGCTCCAGGTAGCGACCGTCGCGGCGTTCGCGCGAGTCGGCGACCACGATGTTGTAGAACGGGCGCTTCTTGGCGCCGCCACGTGCAAGTCGAATGACGACCATGATGAATTCCTGAGTTTGGTTTGTTTTGCCACGCCAGGGAGACACGCAAGGCTGGGCCAAACTTTTGCTCCTGCCGGCCGACATGACCGACAGCAGCGCTACATTCGACGCCGTTAGATACGCTGGTGAACTGCTTGCCCGTGCGGGACGGGAAGCGGAGCCGGGACGTCAATCCCAACGGAGGGTTAGTCCGCAAGCTCCAGGCAAGGCACCAGCCAACGCCGAAAACCGAGCATTATAAACTGATCGCCATGCACATTGACAACTCCGCCGCCACGACGTCGCCCCTGGTCCTGCGCGACAGCACGTCCGCCGACGTCTCCGCCTGCGCCGAGATCTACCGCGAGGCGGTGCGCAACGGCACCGGCACCTTCGAGCTGGACGAGCCCGACGACGCCGAGATGGCCAGGCGCCGCGACGCCATCCTGGCGCAGGGACTGCCCTGGCTGGTGGCCGAGCGCGACGGCCAGGTGCTGGGCTACGCCTACGCCAACCAGTTCCGTCCGCGCCGCGCCTACCGGTTCTGCGTCGAGGATTCGATCTACCTGGCGCCCGCCGCGCGCGGCCAGGGCGCCGGCAAGCTGCTGCTGGTCGAGCTGATCGCGCGCTGCGAGCGGCTGGGCATCCGGCAGATGCTGGCCGTCATCGGCGACGCCGAGAACGCGGGCTCGATCTCGGTGCACAAGTCCTGCGGCTTCGAGCACACCGGCACCTTCGCCGCGGCCGGCTGGAAGTTCGAGCGCTGGCTGGACGTCGTGATGATGCAGCGCCGCCTGGGCACCGGCGCCGAGACCGCGCCGGTCGAGCGCGAGGACCTGGCGTGACGTCGCCGCTGACGGCCGCCAGCCCTGCCCTGCGCGATCCGGAGGACGTGCCGTCGAAGACGCTCGCGACCTGGATCGCGGTGATCGGCGGCAGCATCGGCCTGCACCATTTCTACCTGCACGGCTGGCGCAGCCGCCTGGGCTGGCTCTATCCGATCCCGACGCTGGTGGGCCTCGTCGGCGCGGTGCGCATGCGCGACCTGGGCGTCGACGACCACCTGTCGTGGGCGCTGGTCCCGTGGCTGGGGCTGACGATCTCGATCGGGATGATGTGCGCCATCGTCATCGGGCTCACGACCGACGCCAAGTGGGCGCGCCTGTACGCCGGCGATCCGACGCAGCCCGTGGTTCAGGCCACTCGAGACGAGGACGACGAATCGCCGCCGCCTGGCATCGTGCGCACCGGCTGGGCGCCGGTGCTGGGCGTGATCCTGGCGCTGATGATCGGCGGCGGCGTGCTGATGGGAACGATCGCGTTCACGGTGGAGAAGGCGTTCGACGTGCAGCGCTGACGCGCATTTGCGAACGCGCGCGGGCGCGCTTCGCCCGTTCTAGGGATGTCGGCGAACCGTGGCTGATGGAGACTGCGCCAGCAGCAGCACGACGGGAGCAGCGCATGGCGGAACCGCCCGAGATCGCCAGGAAGCACGCGAGAAACAACGGCCGCTCCACGGGCCTGGTGGCGGATTGCCGCCTGATGCTCGGATTCGCGCGCAAGAACGGCTTCGTGCTGCCGCTGCCGCTGCTGCACGAGATCGGCTGGCTCGACTCGGTGCTGCGCGCGCTGGACATCGACCCGGTGTCGCACGTCGCGCCGCAGCTGGTCTGGCCGATCGACCTGACGGCCGGAACGCCGCTGTACCTGGCCCACGAGCCGCTCAGCGACCCGAACGGGCCGCCGCCGACCGGACTGACGCCCGAGGAGGCGATCCTCGACATCCACGCGAAGCTCTCGGTGCTGATCGCGCCGACGACGGCGCTGTCGCTGCAGACCTCGGAGCCGCCGGCGGGCAAGCGCCACATCTTCGGCGGCATGCCGCCGCTGGTGCAGGTGGTGATCCTGGTCGCGTTCGTCAGCGCGATCTGCTTCGTGATCAGCGCCTCGCAGATCGCCGGCAAGGGCCAGCGCTGGAAGGCGCGGCGCGAGGCCACGGCGGCCGCCGCGTCCGACGCCGCCGCCGCCTTCATCGAGGCCGCGGCCGCGGCCGCATCGCGGGCGCAGGCCGCCAGCCAGGGAGCCGGGAAATGATCGATTGGCTGCACAACCTCGAGACCTCCGGCAGCTTCTGGACCTCGCTCAACGCGTTCTTCGGCGCGGTGCTGGGCGCGTCGTTCTACGTGCTGGTCAAGACGCAGCCCTACCTGGCCAACCGCTCGTACGACCCGAAGTACAACGCGTCCTACATCTCGCGTTTCTTCACGGGCGTCATCGGCGGCCTGATCCTGTCGATCGCGCTGGGCCCGTTCATCTCGGGCAAGCTGGGCACCGAGCTCGACCAGTCGCTGTCGCCCGGCGTGATCGCGCTGCTGGGCGGCTTCTCGGCGCGCGCGGTCGAACTGATTCTGCAGCGGCTCGTCGAGGTGCTGATTTCCGCCGTGCGCGGCGACGGCAGCGACGACGCCAGGAACCGGCTCGCGGCGGCGGCGGCCGTGAAGGACGACATCGTCAAGAAGGCGCTGGACGACGTCATCGACGCCCACATGAGCGGCGCCCCGGCCGCGAAGGTGAAGGCGCTGCTGGACAACGTTCGCGACGAACTGGGCCAGCCCACGAAGTTCTGAGTGACCGCCCTGGCGCGCACGGGTCCGTCACGCGACGCTGCATGCTGGCCCGCAGTGGCTGGCGCGGAGGCTCGGATCATGGCGGACGTTCGGTGGGGATTCCGGGCGCATCGAAATTCGCGCGCGAGTTCATGGGGCCCGCGTTGACGCTGGCGCCGGGTGGCCGCATCACGGCGCTCGCGACCTCCGACCGGGCCAAGGCCGATCCCTTGCGCATTTGCCCCCGATCTGCGCGCGCATGACAGCTTCGACGCGATCCCCGCCGATCCCGAGGTCGATGCGGTCTACATCCCGCTCCCCAACAAGCTGCATGTGGAGTGCCGCCTCAAGGCCATGCAGGCGGGCAAGCATGTGCTCTGCGAAAAGCCGATGGCCATGCAGGCCGGGGACTTCGACAGCCTCATCGCTGCGGCCTGCCCGTGCCCGCTCGAATTCAGCCGCAGCACCCAGGCGATGATCGACGCGGCCTTCGCGAGTGCCGGCTGGTTTCGATCCGCATCGGCTCAGCGGCCGGGCGCCTCGTCGCCCAGCAGCTTGGCGAGCAGCGCCCGCAGTTGCTGGCGCTCCGTCTTGTTCAGCGGCGCGAACGAGGCCGCGAGCAGGCGGTCTACGACCGCGCTGCCGGCCGCCAGCATCCGCTCGCCCTCCGGCGTGAGGTGATGCAGGATCGCGCGCCCCTCGCCGGCGACGCGCCGGATCAGGCCGCGGTCGACCATGCGGTTGGCGAGCGCGCCGAAGGACTGGTCGGTCTGGAAGGTCAGGCCGGCCAGCTTGTGCGACGACGACTCGGGGTTGCGCGCGATCGCGCGCAACGCGTCCCATTGCGCCAGCGTGGTGCCGATCTCGATCAGCGCGGCGTCGACCGTGCGGTGGTGGCGGTACTGGACGCGCTTGATCGCGTGGCCCAGCGGCTGAAGATCTGAGGGCATGGCCAAGTCACCTTGCGTGATAGTCGCGATCATCGTATCATTATCCTTATATCAGCATGTTTATATAAGAATCCTGCCATGACGACCCGCCACGAAACCTTCTCCAACGACCTCACCCTCGCTTTCGACGATGTCGGCAGCGGCCCCGCCGTGCTCGTGCTGCACGGCGGCGGCGGCCCGCTCACCGTCGCCCGCTTCGTCGAGGCGATGTCCGCCAACGCGCGCGTGATCGCGCCGGTGCATCCCGGCTTCGGCGGCACGCCGCGTCCCGACGACTTCGACAGCATCGAGAAGCTCGCCGACGCCTATGCCGCGCTGCTCGAACGGCTGGCGCTCGCCGACGTGCTGGTCGTCGGCTTCTCGATCGGCGGCTGGATCGCCAACGCGCTCGCGCTGCGCGCCGGCGAGCGGCTGCGCGGCGTCGTGCTGGTCAACGGCGCCGGCATCGTGGTCGACGGCGAAGCGTGCGCCGACGTGTTCTCGCTGACGCCGACGCAGCTCTCGGCGCTGAGCTATCACGACCCGGCGCGCCACGGCATCGATCCGACGAAGCTGAGCGACGCGCAGAAGGCCGGCATGGCGGCCAACATGAAGACGCTGGCGGTCTACGGACGGGCGCGCGACATGGGCGATCCGGGCCTGCGCGCGCACCTCGCGGACGTGCGCGTGCCCGTGCTGGTCGTCTGGGGCGAGAGCGACCGCGTCGTCACGCCGGCCTACGGACGCGCCGTCGCCGCGTCGTTCCCGGACGCGCGGCTGGAGATCATCGATCAGTGCGGGCACATGCCGCAGATCGAGCAGCCGCAGCGGCTGCTGGAGCTCGTCGCGACGATGCGCTGAGCGCCGCGCTGCGAGATTGTTCACGCGCGCGCCGGCGAGCGGTCTCATGTGCGGCGGCGCCGGGCCGTAGAAGAGTCATCACTTCCGTTTCGCCCTCGATGAACTCACCGCGCCGCCCGCAGATCCCCTCCAACCCGGCGCGAGTCCGCGCCATGGCCTTCGTATTCGCGGCCGCGTGCGCGAGCCTGCTCGCGGCCTGCGGCGGAGGCGGAGGCGGCAACAGCGGCAGCGGGAGCGGGAGCAGCAATGCCGGCGACACCGACCCCGGCCTGCCGCCGCCGACGAACACGTTCGCGGGCAGCGTGACCTACGCCGGCGCGCCGCTTCCGGGCGCCACGGTGATCGCGTTCAACACCAACACCAACGCGGTCGTCGCGACGGCCACCACGGACGCCAACGGCCACTACAGCTTCGCCCAGCTGGGCACGTCGTGCACCGACTCGTGCAAGTGGAACTACCAGTTCTGGGCGATGAAGGCGGGCTATTCCTTCGAGCCGGCCATCGGCAACGCCGCCGATGCCGATCGGTCCGCCTACAGCTGGTTCGCCCCGGCCAGCGACTGGGCCGCCGCATCCGGCGCCGCCGTCACGCGCGAGGACTTCACCGGCCAGTTCACGAACCCTGGCGGGGGCTCCGCCTACATCCTCTCGGTGCTGAACTTCGACTCGGTCGCGAACAACTCGGTCGCCGACGGCAACTTCATCGCCCACGACGGCACCGACGCCCTGGTGCACCTGGCCGCCAGCGGTCAGGTGCAGAGCTACGCGCCGGGCGACGATGCCGACATCCACGCCGGCGTCGCCTGGCCCGCCACCCGCTACGTCGACCACCATGACGGCAGCGTCACCGACACGCTGACCGGCCTGACCTGGCTGAAGGACGCCGGCTGCCTGGCGCCTGCCACCTGGACGAACGCCCTCGCCGAAGTGAACGGCCTGGCCGCCGGCGCCTGCGGACTTTCCGACGGATCGAGCGCCGGCCAATGGCGCCTGCCCAACCAGTGGGAACTGGAAAGCATCGTCGACGAATCGGCGACCGGCCCGGCGATCAGCGCGGGCAGCCCGTTCGTCAACGTGGCCGACACGGCCTACTGGACGTCCACGAGCTACTACGGCGGCCAGGCCGGATCGCCCAGCGCGTGGGCCATTCGCATGGGCGACGGCCGCTACATCAACGACGGCGTCGGCAACCTCAAGGCGGCGAGCAGCCTGGGCGTCTGGGCCGTCAAGGGCGGAGGGTCCGGTTCGGGCGGCAGCGTCAGGCTGCAGGCGACCGGCATGTACGTCCCCTACGTCGCGGGCGACGACGGCAGCGTGCAGGCCGGCGTCGCGCTGCCGTCCCAGCGCATGCAGGACAACGGCGACGGCACGCTCGTCGACACGGTCACCGGCCTCGTCTGGCTGAAGCGCGCCGACTGCGTCAACGGCACCTGGGGCGACGCCGTCGCCGCCGTGCGCAGCCTGGCCAGCGGCCAATGCGGCCTCAGCGACGGATCGGCCGCGGGCGCCTGGCGCATGCCCGATCGCAAGGAGATGGCGAGCCTGGCGGACCGCGCGTTGAACAACCAGGCCGATTTCCTCGACACCGCGTGGGCCAGTGCCGACGCGGGCATTCCGTCCGCGGCGGCCGTGTTCGAGCGCTTCGTCACGCTGCAGTACTACTGGACTTCGACCACCGACGCCGCGAACCCCGGCGAGGCCTGGACGGTGTTCAGCTGCGACTACGGCGTCTACGACACCCCGAAGACCGCGACCGGCTACACGCTGGCGGTCCGCAACTGAAAAGCGGCAATGGACAGCCTTCCCTAAATTCTATGTTGCACCGCAGCATTGATCGACTTATCATTGCTGCACCGCACCATCAACCGGAGACCTCCATGACCACTGCCTTCGCTTTCCCGTCCTTTCCCGGCGCCGAAAAGTTCACCCCCGAAGCCCTTCAGGCCAACCTGAAGCCGGTCATGGAACAGGTGCAAGCCTGGGCCGACCTTGGCAAGAAGCACTTCGAGGAAAGCCGCCTGGCGACCGAAGCCGCGCTGAAGTCGCTGACCGGCGTGAAGGATCCGCAAGCCGCCGTCGAACTGATCAAGACCAACGCGCAGCAAGGCCTGACGCTGGCCGGCGCGCAGCTGCGCGCCTCCGCCGACCTCGGCGTGTCGCAGTTCCACGCCGCGCTCGATGCGACCACCGCCAAGCTGCCGCAGCCCGACACCTTCGCCCCGATCGCCAAGGGCCTGAAGACCGGCGTCGACTTCGCGCACACGTCGCTGTCGTCGGTGATCGACCAGGTCGCGCCGGCCGCCAAGAAGGCGACCCGCCGCTGATCGTCCTGCGCGGCGCGGCCCACGCGGGCCGCGATCGTCTTCATGCGCCCTGCCCGCTTCCCGCGGCCAGGGCGCTGTTCATGGCGGATCAGGTCGGCCGATGCGAGGCGTCGATCCTCACGTTCACCGCGAGGAACTCGAGGAAGCGGCGCCGCGCACGCCCATGCGCGGCGACCTGACCAGGTTGCACGCGATCACGCCTTGCCGAAGGCCCGCGTGAACGTCGTCACCGCCGCGGCGGCCCACTGGTCGCACTGCGCCTGCGAAGGCACCGAGCCGGGATGGGTCAGGCACTGCATCTGCGCCTCGCCGCGCACCAGGTTGACGAAGTGGATCGCCGCCATCTCCAGGCCCACCGACGAGAAGTCGACCTCGCCCCGCGCGGCCGCCTCCTCGAGATGGCGTTCGACGATCCCGTTGAAACCGTGCGGCCCCACCAGGTAGAACTGGCGGGCGAGCGCCGGAAAGCGCGGCGCCTCGCCGATGACCACGCGATACAGCGCCAGGATGTCCGGCGACAGCACGAGCCGCAGGTAGGCCTGCGCCAGCGCCGCGAGGACGTCGTGCAGCTTGCGCGAGCGGATCTCGGTGGCCCGCACCTCGCCCAGGAAGCGCGCGCACTCCGCCTCGATGACGGCGTTGAACAGCGCCTCCTTGGTTGGGTAGCGCGCGTAGACGGTCGCCTTGGACACGCCGGCCGCCTGCTGGATCATGTCCGTCGTCGCGGCGCTGAAGCCGTGCGTGAGGAACACCGCGCGCGCTCCGGCCAGCACCGCCGCGGCCTTGTCGTCGGTCGGGACGCGCGGCGCCGTCGCCTTCGCCGCGGGCGGACGCATGCGGGACGTTGCATTCAATCGACTCTCCCTGTCCTGTGATCGGCTTGCCATGTTAGGTTAAAACCGATCGGTACATATCAACGCCGACTGAAGGGTCAATCGCGGCTATTTTCAGATGATTTTGCGAATCAATGTACTGTACCGTTCGGTTTAGCAAGAACGGAAACAGGCCATGGCTTCGACCCCCATCGACTACGAACCCCTGCGCGGCAAGCAACTGGCGCTGGCCGCCGTGGTGCTCTCGCTGGCGAACTTCATGGTGGTGCTCGACACGACCATCACCAACGTCGCCTTGCCGACGATCTCGGGCAACCTCGGCGTGTCGACGACCGAGGGCACCTGGGTCATCACGGCCTACGCGGTGGCCGAGGCCATCACCGTGCCGCTGACCGACTGGCTGTCGCGCCAGTTCGGCCGCGTGCGACTGTTCATGATGTCGCTGGTCGCCTTCGTCGTCTTCTCGATCTGCTGCGGCCTGTCGCGCTCGCTGGGCGCGCTGGTGCTGTTCCGCGTGCTGCAGGGCATCGCCGGCGGCCCGCTGATCCCGCTGTCGTCGACGCTGATGCTGGCGGTCTTCCCGAAGAACAAGTCGCACGTCGCGCTCGCGCTGTGGGGAATGATGACGGTGGTCGCGCCGATCTTCGGGCCCATCCTCGGCGGACTGATCTCCGACGACTGGAGCTGGCCGTGGGTGTTCTACATCAACATCGGCTTCGGCATCTTCGTCTGGCTGGGCGCGCGCCGCGTGATGACGGCGCACGAGAGCCCCGTGCAGCGCTCGCGCATCGACGGCGTCGGGCTGGGGCTGCTGGTGTGCTTCGTGACGGCGTTCCAGATCATGATCGACAAGGGCCGCGAGCTCGACTGGTTCGACTCGCCGCTGATCGTCGGGTGCGCGATCGTCTCGATGATCTCGCTCACGATCTTCATCATCTGGGAGCTGACCGACGCGGCGCCGGCGATCGACCTGTCGGTGTTCAAGTCGCGCACCTGGCTGGCGTCGACTCTGTCGCTGAGCCTGATGTTCGGGATCTTCTTCGGCAACATCGTGCTCACGCCGCTGTGGCTGCAGCAGCAGATGGGCTACACCGCGACCTGGGCCGGCTACGCGACGGCGCCGATGGGCATTCTGGCGGTGCTGTCGTCGCCCATCATCGGCCGGCTGCTGCCCAAGATCGACGCGCGGCGCATGGTGACCTTCGGCATGCTCGTGCTCGCCGCGTCGTTCTTCATGCGCGCGCACCTGACCACCGACTCGGGCTACGCGAACGTCGCGATCCCGATGTTCGTGCTGGGCGCCGGCATCCCCGCCTGCATCATCTGCCTGACCTCGCTGGGCGTGTCCGACCTGCCGCCGCAGAAGGTGGCCAGCGGCGCCGGGCTGCAGAACTTCATCCGCATCATGTCGATGGCGGTCGGGGCCTCGCTGACGCAGACCTACTGGGAGCACATGTCGCAATATGACCGCGCCGAGCTGGCCGCGGTGATGGATCCGACGCGCGTGCGCACGGCCATCGATGCGCTCGGCGGAACGCTGAACGGCGCGGCCGATCCTGCCGCGATGCTGTCGAAGATCGTCGACCAGCAGTCGGTGATGCTGGCCACCAACGACTTCTACGCGCTGGCCACCATCCTGATGCTGGGTTGCATCGCGGTGGTCTGGTTCATCAAGCGTCCCAAGGGTCCGCTCAAGACCGTCGCGCACTGAGGCGCGCGGCGCTCACGACGCGCGCGACGATGTCGCCGCGTCGCGCAACGACGGCGCGATGCGGATGTCCTGCGGACCGGCGCCGACGGACAGCACGGCGGCCGCGTCGCGCGGCTCGCCCGAGCCCCCGCGCCGGAAGCGCTCACGGTACTCGCGCGGCGTCGTGTCGAGGCGGCGCGAATAGATGAAGCGCATCTGGTTGCTGTTGTGGAAGCCGCAGCGGAACGCCACCGTCTTCAGCGGCAGGTCGGTCTCCTCCAGCAGCTTGCGCGAGTAGTCGATGCGCACCTGCTCGACGAACGCCGACGGCGTCATGTTGGCGCTCTTGGCGAAGATGCGCGAGAACGTCCGGCGGCTCACGGCGACGGCGTCCGCCAGCTGCTCGATGGACAGCTGCTCGCCGATGTGGTCGGTGACGTGGCGCAGCACCTTGGCCACGATCGTCTCTTCCTTCGGTCCGACCGCCAGGTAGGGGCTGTACTGCGACTGGCCGCCGTCGCGGCGGATGTAGACGATCAGCTTCTTGGCGATGCGCAGCGCGAGCTCGTGGCCCCAGTCCTCCGCGACGAGCGCCAGGCACAGGTCGATGCCGGCCGCCACGCCGGCCGACGTGAACAGGCGGCCGTCGCGCACGAAGATCTTGTCGGGCCGCACGCGGGCGCGCGGGAACTGCGCGACGAGGCGATCGACATCGTTCCAGTGCGCCGTCACCTCCTTGCCGTTGAGCAGGCCGGCATGGCCCAGCGGGAACGCGCCGTTGCAGACAGAGCCGAAGCGGCGCGAGCCCGCGGCCTTGTCGCGCATCCACTGCAGGATGCCCGGCGCGGGCTGGAAGGCAGGCAGCCGCGGGCCGCCGGCGACGAGGATCAGGTCTGGCTGATCGTCGTAGTCCAGGTAGCCGGCGTCGACGTGGATGCGCAGGCCGTTGGCGCAGCGCAGGTCGCCCGACTGCATGCCGACGAGCGCGACCTGGTAGTGCTGGTCGGCGGCGAGGAACTGGTTGGCCTCGGCGAACACGTCCATCGGGCCGGCGACGTCCAGCGCCTGCACGTCCTCGAACACGACGATCGCGACTTTGGTGGGTCGATCTGGCGTGTCGTGCACGGTCTCGTCTGGCATGGCGCGAGTGTAGACCGATCCGTTTTCCAGCAGCGCTTGCGCGGGTGTTCGCCGGATGGCCGGAAACACGCCGTCGTTGGCCCGGAACGGGCCCGCCACGCCCCCTGCGCCGGGCCTGCGGTCCCTAGACTGACGGCAAAGGAGTCCTTCAAATGAACACGATGGTCAGCACTACCGGACAGGCCCGGCGAACTCTCGACGATGTGTGGATCGCGCTCGGGCTGTCGACGGGGGCCGCGATTTCGCTGGGCTTCTCGCGCTTCGCCTACGCGTTGCTGCTGCCGCCGATGCGCGCGTCGCTGAATTGGAGCTACGTCCAGGCGGGCGGCATGAACACTGCGAATGCGTTGGGCTACGTCTTCGGCTCGGTGGTGGCGGCATGGGTGTCCGAACGCCTGGGCATCAAACGCGCGTTCCTGGCCACGCTGGCGGTCAGCGGCGTGGTGCTGCTGCTCACCGGTCTGACCGCCGACTACGGCGCCCTGATGGCGCTGCGCTTCGTGGGCGGCTTCGCAACGGCGATCACGTTCATCGTCGGCGCGTCGCTGGCGGCCGGCGTCAACGCGACCGGCGCGCCGCAGCGCGCCGCGATTCCGCTGGCGATCTACATCACGGGCGTGGGCAGCGGTGTCGCGCTGTCGGGGATCGTCGTGCCGCCCCTGCTCGCGCACCTCGGCGCGGGCGGCTGGCCTGCTGGGTGGGTCGCGCTGGGCGCCATCGCGATCGTCGCGCTGCTGCCGGCCGTGGCCGCGACGCGCGCCGTTCCCGCGCAGGCCGCGCGCGACGAGCGCCTGCTGCCGTGGAAGGAGATCGTGTTCCTGTGGCCGACGTTCGCCAACTACCTACTGTTCGCGGCGGGCTACGTGTCGTACATGACCTTCATCATCGTGCTGATCCGCAACGGCGGCGGCGGCGCCGGCTACGTCGCCGCGTTCTGGATCGTGCTGGGGCTGTCCTCGGTGATCGGCACGCTGGCCTGGGGCCGCGCGCTCACGAAGCTGGGCATCCGCTGGAGCTCGCCGGTGGTGGCGATCGTCGTGCTGCTGGGCACGCTGCCGGTGCTGTTCAGCCCGACGGTGCCGGCGGCCTTCCTGTCCGCGATCGTGTTCGGCACCAGCTTCATGGCGGGCCCGACGGCCGTCACCGTGATCGTGCGCAAGCTGCTGCGCCCGCCGATGTGGACGGCCGCGCTGGCCGCGCTGACCGTGGCCTTCGCGATCGGGCAAGCCATCGGGCCGCTGATGTCGGGCTACGTCTCCGACGCGACGGGGTCGGTCGGTGCGGGCCTGTGGCTATCGCCCGTGCTGCTGATCGCCGCCGCGGTGGCCGCGCTGTTCCAGCGCAGCCGCGAAGCAGCCTGATCAGGCCTCGAGCGCGACGCGCAGCGCGCGATAGGCGTCGACCAGCGCGTCGAGGCTGAAGCCGCGGTTGAGGCCGCTGGGATTCGGTAGCACCCAGACGGACGCGCCGCCGAAGCTCTCGGCCTGCGCACCCCAGTCGACGACGGTCCTTTCCGACAGCGCCGAATACGCCGCCTTGCCCAGGAACGCGACGCAACGCGGACGCCACCGCGCCACCTTGCGCTCCAGCTCACCCGCGGCGGCCAGGTAGTCCGACCGCGACAACTCGCGCGCGCTCGCGGTGGGCCGCGCGACGACCGTTGTCAGCCCATAGCCGAAAGCGGGCAACGCACGATCCTCGTGCGGCGTCAACAGCCGCGGCGTGAATCCGGCCTGGTGCAGCACCGGCCAGAACCGATTCCCGCGGCCCTCGAAATGATGGCCCGAGGCAGCGGCCCGCACGCCGGGATTCAGGCCGCAGAAGATCGCCTTCAGGCCGGGTGCGACGAGGTCCGGCAGCGCGCGTCCCGTCTCTTCCTTCAATGCCGAGTCCTCCAGGTCGTGATGGCGAACCGGAGTGTCGACCGGAAATCCGCATGTGGAAGCGCCGCGTCGCAAAGCACGCCAGCATTGGCCCAAATGCAGCCATCGCGAGCCCCCGGCGCGGCACGCCGGCGCCTAGAGTCTTGTTCCATGGATCAACGACTTTCACACAACGGAGCAAGCACCACGGACTGAATCCCCGACCACGCCGACCTGGACCCGCAAGAGACGCAGGAATGGCGAGACGCGATGAGCGGCGTCCTCGAACACGAGGGCCGCGGCCCCACGCACTTCCTCATCGACGAACTGCTGCAACAGGACGCCACCACCGGCGGCGGCTACCGCGCCGCACTCGCCACGCCCTACGTCAACACGATAGACGCGGCGTGCCAGCCGGCCTTCCCGGGCGACGTGGCGATGGAGCTGACACTCGACTCCTACCTGCGCTGGAACGCGATGGCGCTGGTGCTGCGCGCGGGCAGACATTCGGGCGTCGGCGGCCACAGGTCTTGCAGTGCAACGGTGTCAGGTCTTGCAGTGCAAACGTTGCACTGCAAGACCTGACACCCGAGCACCTGGGCCGGGTCGGCCAGGTACTGCTCGTACTGATCCTCCACGTAGGGTGCGTTGCCGCCGTACAGGAACGACGAGCTTCTGTTGCGTTGCATGTCCACGATGCTCTCCTGGCTGCCATCGACAGCCATCCGATTGCGAATCGTCGAGGACTCGTCGTTTCGACGCCCTCGTTGCGCGTACAACCGAATGCCACCAGGCGGGCTCGAGATCGCTCGGTTCCACGTGCATTCACTCTAGCCACGAGGCGCGTGCGTGGGGACGCTGCGCGGGCCGGTGGCCGGCCAAGCGCGGCCGATTTCAGGCCAGGTGCGAAGCGGACCGGAGCGACTGCGTGGCGCGAAGCGTCAGAACAGCAGGCCGCTCGCGGCGGCGAAGATCCCCGCGACGAGCGCCGCCGCGGGAATCGTGAAGATCCACGCCCACACGATGTTGCCCGCCACGCCCCAGCGCACCGCCGAGGCACCGCGCACGCTGCCGACGCCGACGATGGCGCCCGTGATCGTGTGCGTGGTCGACACGGGCACGCCCAGCTGGGACGCCAGGAACAGCGTCAGCGCGCCGCCGAACTCGGCGCAGAAGCCGCCGACCGGCTTCAGCTTGGTGATGCGCTGGCCCATGGTCTTGACGATGCGCCAGCCGCCGAACATCGTGCCCAGGCCCATCGCCACGTAGCAGCACCAGATCACCCAGCCGGGCGGCATCGCCGTGCCGCCCGGCGCGTAGTGCGTCGCCACGAGCAGCAGCCAGATGAGGCCGATCGTCTTCTGCGCGTCGTTGCCGCCGTGGCCCAGCGAATAGAGGCCGGCCGAGATCAGCTGCAGCCGGCGGAACCAGCCGTCGACGCGCAGCGGCGGCTGGCGCCGGCAGATCCACGACACGGCGATCAGCGTCGAGGCGCCGAGAATGAAGCCCAGCAGCGGCGACAGCACGATGAACGCGAGCGTCGGCCAGATGCCCGACATCATCAGGTGCGACGCGCCGCCGCGCCCGATCACCGCGCCGACGATGCCGCCGATCAGCGCGTGCGAGCTGCTCGACGGAATGCCGAACCACCACGTGACGAGGTTCCACGCGATCGCGCCCACCAGCGCGCCGAAGATCACGTGCTGGTCGACGAACGACGGATCGACGATGCCCTTGCCCACCGTCGCGGCCACCTTCAGGTGGAAGACCCAGATCGCGACGATGTTGAAGAAGGCTGCGAACAGCACCGCGGTCTGCGGCTTCAACACGCCGGTGGACACGACCGTCGCGATCGAGTTCGCGGCGTCGTGGAAGCCGTTCATGAAGTCGAATGCCACCGCCAGCACGACGAGCATCACGACCAGGCCGAAGCCGACGTCGAGCGAGTGCATGGGCCTACGAGTTCTCGAGGATGATGCCCTCGACGATGTTGGCGACGTCCTGGCAGCGATCGGAGATCGTCTCCAGGTGCTCGTAGATCGCCTTGAGCTTGATCAGCTCGCGGGTGTCGATCTCGTCGCGGAACAGGTGCGACATCGACGCGCGCATCACGCGGTCGGCATCTGACTCGAGGCGGTCGATCTCCTCGCAGGTCTTGAGCGCGGCCGCGGCCACCTCCGGCCTGCGCAGCGTCGCCAGCAGGCTGGTGACGTGCTGCACGCGGTCGCAGCAGCGCACCGAGATCTCGCACAGCCGCAGCACGTCGTCGCCGATGCGCTGCACGTTGTACAGCGACAGCACCTCGGTGGTGTCCTGCAGCAGGTCGATGACGTCGTCCATCGCGTTGATCAGGCTGCGGATCTGCTCGCCGTCGATCGGCGTGATGAAGGTGCGATGCAGCAGGCGCTGCACGTCGGCCGTCACCTTGTCGGCCGCGCGCTCGGCGACGTCGACCTCGCCGCCGTACTTCTCGCGCAGCGCCGGGTCACCGTAGTTCTGGATCATCGCCAGGAAGGCATGCGCGCCCTCTGCGATGTGCGTCGCGTGCTGGTTGAACAGCTCGAAGAAATTTCCTTCGCGCGGCAGCAGCTTGCTGAACCACATGGTCTGGATCCTCTTGGTCTTCAGGCGGGGCCGCTTCAGGGCCGTCTCGATGGGTACCGCCCGCGGCGAAAGCCGTCTAGACGTGTGACCGCGGCATTGTAGAGGCGGCCGTCATCGAATCGTCACAAACCCGGGGCGCACGGGTTGCGATTCGCGTTTTTCAGACGTCCAGGCGATGCACGCGCTGCGCCGGATCGCGCCGCGCGGCGGCCAGCAGATCGGCGACGCGTCCGGCGCCCGGAATCTCGCCGCCGGGCCACAGCTCGGCCAGCGGCTCCAGCACGAAGCTGCGCTGCGCTGCGCGCGGGTGCGGCAGCGCGAGGCGTTCGTCGTTCAAGGCGATGCCGCCGGCGTTGCCCTCGACACCGAACAACAGCACGTCGAGATCGAGCGTGCGCGGCGCGTTGCGGTACGGCCGTTCGCGGCCGAAGCGCTGCTCGATGGCCTGCAGCGCGGCCAGCAGCGCGTTCGGCGCGAGCGCGGTGCGCAGTCGTGCGACGGCGTTGACGTAATCGGGGCCGCTCGAGTCGACCGGCGTGCTGCCGTACAGCGACGACGCCTCGAAGCTGCCGGGCGCGGCCAGCGGCTGCAACGCGGTCAGCGCGTCGCGCAGCGTGGCGCGCGCGTCGCCGAGGTTGGCGCCGAGGCCGATGAAGACCGTGGCGCCCGCTTCCGCGTCACTCGGCCGAATCGTCGCCCGCGCCGTCGTCATCCTCGTCGTCCTTGAACGCCGGGCCGGACGCGGTCTTGCGCCGACCGCCGCCGCCACGGCGACGGCGCGTCGTGTTGGCCTTCTTTTCGACCTTGTCCAGCAGCGAACGCGCGCTGGCGAGGTCGGCCGCGGTGGCGTCGTCGGCGATCGCCACCAGCATCAGGTCGGCGAATTCGCGCAGCAGCTCCTGCGTGGCGGTGAGCGGCGGCGCGTCGGGGCCGACGGTGCCGAACGGCAGCTCGGTGTTGTCGAACAGCGAGCGCATCGCGGCGCGGTCGGCGTCGGTCGCGCCGTCGGCCAGCGCGGCGCGTGCGGTGGCGGCCAGCTGCAGCATCTGCTGCTTGGCGGCGCTCACGCGCGGCGCGGGCGCGGGTGCGCGTTCCACGTCGGGCGCGGGCGCGGGGCTCGTCTTCAGCGGACGCGGATCGCGCGGCGCGGGCTTGGGCTCGCGCGGCTTGGACTGCGCCAGCTTGCGCGCCACTTCCAGCAGCTCGCGGCGCTTGTCCTCGTCGCCCATCGAGTAGTTCTCCCACCACTCGACGAGCTCCATGTCGATCTCGCCGGCGTCGGCGCGCAGGCGCATGAAGTCGAACGCGGCGCGGAAGCGCGGCTGCGCCAGCATCGCGGCGGGCGAGCTGCCGGTCCGCTTGTCGAAGCGCGGCTGCATCTGCCAGATCTCGCGCATGTCGGCGGCCAGCTTGCCGCGGCCGGAGATGTCGCCGATGCGGGCGTCGAAGGTCGCGTCCACCGCGGCCTGCAGCGCGGGCATCAGCGACTCGCCCTGATCGCGCAAGGCCTGCCAGCGCAACGACACCTCGTGCCAGAAGATGCACGCCATCAGGAAGCTCGGCGCCACCGGCTTGCCTTCGTTGACGCGGCGGTCGGTGTCGGCCAGCGCGCGGTTGACGAAGTCCTCGCGCGCCGGGTTGCTGGCGATGCCCTCGAAGTACGAGTCGAGGATGGCGAACACGCCGCGATCGAGGCCGTACTTCTTCAACATCGCGATGCTCTGCAGCGAGTGGCCGGTCTGCAGCAGCTTGAGCAACTCCTCGAACATGCGCGACGACGGCACATTGGCGAGCAGGCTCTTCATCTTGCGGATCGGGGCCTCGGTCTTGGCCTCGATCCTGTAGCCCATCTTGGCCGCGAAGCGCAGCACGCGGATGATGCGCACCGGGTCCTCGCGGTAGCGCGTCTCGGGGTCGCCGATCATGCGCAGCAGCTTGGCCTTCGAATCGACCATGCCGCCGTGGTAGTCGACCACGATCTGCGTCTCGGGGTCGTAGTACATCGCGTTGACGGTGATGTCGCGCCGCGCGGCGTCCTCGTTCTGCGGACCCCACACGTTGTCGCGCAGCACGCGGCCGCTGGCGTCCACCGCGTGGCTCTTGCCATCGAGCTCGCTGCGCGAGGTCTTCTCCTTGCCTTGCACGGCGGAGGCGTCGGCGGCGTTGTCCAGGTAGGCGCGGAACGTCGAGACCTCGATCTTCTCGTGCTCGCGGCCGCGGCCGTAGATCACGTGCACGAGGCGGAAGCGGCGGCCGACGATGAAGGCGCGGCGGAACAGCGCCTTGACCTGCTCCGGCGTGGCGTTCGTCGCGACGTCGAAGTCCTTGGGCTCGAGGTTGACCAGCAGGTCGCGCACCGCGCCGCCGACGATGTAGGCCTCGTAGCCCGCGTCCTTCAGCTTCTTGCAGACGTTGACCGCCGGCTCGATGATCAGGCGCGGGTCGATCTTGTGCTGCTCGACGCCGTATTCGACGCGTTGGCCGAGCGAAACGCCGGCGGGCAGGCCGTCGTCGGCGGCCGGCGCCTTGCCCAGCAGTCGGTCGATGAATTTGCGGATCATTCGAAAAGCCTCAGGATTGCCCAGCCGCGCTCGGCGGCCACGGCCTCCAGCGCGGCCGACGGATTGGTCGCGACAGGGTCGGTGGCCCGCTCCAGGAGGGGCAGGTCGTTGATGGAGTCACTGTAAACGGTGATGCGATCGAAGTCGCCCCAGCCGGCCTGCTGCGCCGCGAGCCACTGCTCGACGCGCGTGACCTTGCCGTGCTGGTACGTGGGCACGCCCTGGATGGCGCCGGTGACGGCGCCCGCGGCGTCGCGCTCGAGCTCGATCGCGAGCAGCTCGGGCACGCCGAACGCCTGCGCGATCGGCCGGGTGACGAATTCGTTGGTGGCGGTGACGATGGCGACGAGGTCGCCGGCGTCCTGATGCTTCTTCACCAGCGCCAGCGCCTGCGGCGTCAGCATCGGCGCGATGATCTCGCGCATGAAGCGCGCATGCATGTCGGCCTGCTCCTGCGCCGTGCGGCCGCGCCAGACGGAAGTGGCGAAGGCCACGTAGGCGTGCACGTCGAGCGCACCGGCCACGTAGGTCGCGTAGAACTCGTCGTTGCGGCGGCGCCAGGTGTCGCCGTCGGCCCAGCCGACGTCGACCATGAACTCGCCGAACGAGTGGTCGGAGTCGCCGGCGATCAAGGTGCCGTCGAGATCGAAGAGGGTCAGGTTGCGGGCGGTCATTCGCGAAGCGGGAGTTCGGACTGATGCTCGGCCTGCTCTTCGTCGAGCATGCGCTTGAGCAGCGGCACGGTGATGGCGCGCTTCTCGGCCAGCGCGAAGCCGTCGAGGCGGTGCAGCAGGTGCATCAGGCTCTTGAGGTCGCGCGCGAAGCGAACCAGGATGTAGTCGAGGACGTCGTCGCCCAGCCCGATGCCGTGGCGGCCCGCTTCCCGGCGCAGCGCGTCGCGGGTGTCGGCCTCGGCCAGCGGCTGCACGGCGTGCACCGGGCCCCAGCCGAGACGCGTGCGCAGGTCCTCGCGCACCGGCAGGTCGACCGGCGGCAGGCGGCCGGCGGACGCGAACTGCACGCCCAAGCGATGACCCAGATGCGCACCGACGGCCGGAGCTTCGGACACCGCCAGCGCCGCGCCGGCGACGCCGTCGGCCAGCGCGTGCAGCACGCCGCCGACACGGCTTGCCGCCTCGACGAACAGCGTGAACGCGGCGTGCTGCTGCGCGTCGTCGAACTGGTCGACGCCATCGAGCAGCACCAGCGCGGCATCGTCGGCCAGCTCCCAAGGCGTGGCCGACGACGCGTCGAACCACTGCGCCACGAGGCCGGCTTCGACCGCGCGCGCCTGCAGCTCGTGCAGCAGCTGCGTCTTGCCGGAGCCGGCGGGCCCCCAGAGGTAGACCGGCGCGCCGGGCCACGACTGTTCGCGCAGTTGCCCCACCACCGCGGCGTTGTCGCCGGGCAGGAAGCCGGCGAACGGCGGCAGCGGCTCCCAGGCGAGATCGAGGATCAGCTGCTTCATGTTCTGTAGAACGAACTGGCGCGGTACGCGTTCATCGCGTGGCGCATCGCGACGACCGCCAGCGCGCTCACCGGCAGGCACACGAGCACGCCGACGAAGCCGAACACCTCGCCGAAGACCAGCAGCGCGAGGATCACGGCCAGCGGGCTGAGTCCGATGCGCTCGCCCACCAGCCGCGGCGTCAGCACGAAGCTTTCCAGCACCTGCCCGATCGCGTAGACGACCGCCACTTCGGCGACGCCGTGCCAGCCGGTGAACTGGATCGCGGCCGACATCAGCGCCAGCACCAGGCCGGTGGTGTAGCCGAGGTAGGGAATGAAGACGGCCAGGCCGGTGAACACGCCGATCGGCCACGCCAGGTTCAGCCCGGTGACCGTCAGGCCCAGCGAATAGATCAACGCCATCGCGCCCATCACCGCGAGCTGGCCCTTCAGGTACTGGCGCAGCATGGCGTCGCACTCGCCCAGGAAGCGCGCCAGGCCGGCGCGCGCGTTCATCGGCACGAGGTTCCAGGCGCCGCCGGACACCGCCTCGGCGTCCATCAGCAGGTAGAACACGAGCACGGGCACCAGCACCAGGAAGCCGACGATCGTCGCCAGCCAGCTGCCGCCGATGCGCGCCGAGCTGAGCAGCTTCTGGCCCCATTCGTCCATGTTGCCGTCGAAGGACTTCATGATCGAGGCCTTGACGGTGTCGGTGTCGACGTTGATGCCGAAGTTCTTCAGCTGCGGCGCGACCACGTGGTTGAACTTGTCCAGCATGCCCGGCCATTGGGTGCGCAGTTGCGGGATCACCGTCGTGACGATGGGCACCAGCAGCAGCGCCAGCGCGCTGACCGCCAGCATCGCGAACAGCACGGTGACCGTCGTCGCGAGCGCGCGCGGGACGCGCCGGCGCTCGAGCGCGCGCACCAGCGGCCACAGCAGGTAGGCGAAGACCAGCGCCAGGATGATGGGCGCCAGCGCCGGGCCGAGCACCCACAGCAGCAGTGCCGCGGCCACGGCCACGCCTAGCCAGGTCAGTGCGCGTTGCTGTGCGGGGGTCAGGGTCATGTCGGAGGACGGGGCTGCGAGCCTGCGGCTTTGGGGGCCGGCGGCCCGTGACGGCACGCCGGTCGCGGCCGAGGCGGCCGCTGGAGGGGCGGAACGCCGAGCGGACCGCAACCGCGCATTGTAGGGCGCCGCGCAGGCTGCCCCGGCTCAGTGGCGCTGCGAGCGCGCGGCCAGGATGCGGCGCTGCAGGCTGTCGGCGTCCGCGGCGTCGGGCGTGTGCTCCAGGTACAGGCCCCAGTCGTAGGCAGCCTCCTCGCTGCGGCCCATGCCGTCGAGGATGTCGCCGCGCAGGCGGTAGGTGTCCCAGTCCTGCGGCTCCAGCACGACCTGGCGGTCGAGCACGGCCAGCAGGCGCTGGACGTCGCCGCGGCCCTGGTGGATCTGGCGCAGGTTGCGCAGCATGCGGCCGATGATGTCGCGCGGCCCGGCGGCCTGCAGGAACAGGCCCAGCGGCATGTCGAAGGCGTCGCGCATCGCGCTCGCCTGGCGCACCAGGTCGAGCCGCTCCTCGAGGTCGCTGCGCGACAGCGACTGGCCGGTGAACGGATCGATCACCACCTCGCCCTGCGGCAGACGCATCTTCACGAGGAAGTGCCCGGGAAACGACACCCCCTCGGCGCGCAGGCCGACGTGGCCCGCGATCTCCATGTACAGCAGCGCCAGCGTGATCGGGATGCCGCGCCGGCGCGCGAGCACGTCGGGCACGTAGCTGTTGGCGGGGTCGTGGTAGTCGTTGACGTTGCCCGCGAAGCCCAGCTCCTCGAAGAAGTAGCGGTTGAGCGTGCGCAGCTTGTGCAGCACCGGCGCGTCGGGCGCGAGCCGGTTCTTCAGCCGCAGCGCCAGCGCGTCGACGTCGGCGAGCACCGCCCCCACGTCGAGCTCGGGCGTCTCGTCCTGCGCGATCGCGATGGCGGCCTCCAGCAGCGGGAACTGCTCGTCGTCGGCCACCAAGGCGTCGAAGTACTCCAGCGCGCTCGGGGCGCTGAACGTGGGCGTGGGCCGGGGAACCAGGGACATGCGCCCGAGTTTAGACCCGGCGCGATGTCCTCAGGCCTTGCGGGCGAAGTGCTTGACCTTGATCCCCAGCGCTATCAGCACCGCGACGTAGACGACTCCCACGCCGCCCAGCACGCCGGCCATCTTCAGCGCGCGCAGCATCGGATGCGCGCGGTCGAACCAGTCGATCGCCTGGTCGGCCCACACCAGGCACGCGCCCAGCGCCAATCCGGCGACCAGCACGCGCGCGCCGAACGCGAGCCAGCCCGGCTGCGGCTTGTAGGTGCCCATGCGGATCAGGCCGAACAGCAGCCAGCCGGCGTTGAGCGTCGCGCCCAGGCCGATCGACAGCGCGAGCCCGCCCACGCCGATGTGCAGCCCGAAGATGAACAGCGCGTTCATCAGCTGCGTGCACGCCAGCACGGCGATCGCGATGCGCACGGGCGTGCGCGTGTCGAGCTGGGCGAAGTAGCCCGGCGCGAGGATCTTCACGCTGACGATGCCCAGCAGGCCCAGGCCGTAGCCGCGCAGCGGCTGCACCGTCGCCAGCACGTCGGCGTTGCTGAAATGGCCGTAGCCGTACAGCAGGGCGATCAGCGGCTTGGCGAAGACCAGCAGCGCGATCGCGCACGGCAGCGTCTGCAGCACGACCAGGCGCAGGCCCCAGTCGATCATGTTCGAGTAGCCGTCCTTGTCGCCGCGCACGCGGGCGGCCGACAGCTGCGGAATGAGCACGACCCCGAGCGCGACGCCCAGCAGCGACGTCGGAAACTCCATCAGGCGGTCGGCGAAGGTCAGCCAGGACACCGAGCCCACGGCCAGGTGCGACGCCAGCTGCGTGTTGATCAGCAGGGACACCTGTGCCACCGACACCCCCAGCAGCGCCGGCGACATCTGCTTGAGCACGCGCCGCACGCCCGGGTGATGCCAGGCGTCGACGATGGCGCCCCAGCGAAAGCGGATGTGCGGCATCAGGCCCAGCGATTTCAGCGCGGGGATCTGGACGCCGGCCTGCAGCACGCCGCCCAGCATCACGCCGATGGCCAGCGTGTAGACGCCCGGCAGGCCGTGCGCCTCGAAGGTGGGCGTCAACGTGCGCGCAGAGATGATCACCGCCACGTTGAGCAGGATGGGCGTGGCCGCCGGCACCGAGAAGCGGCCCCAGGTGTTGAGGATGCCGGCCGACAGCGCCACCATCGACATGAAGCCGATGTAGGGGAACATCAGCCGCGTCATCAGGACGCCCGCGTCGAAGCGCTGCAGGCCCGAGGCCATCAGCCAGACCAGCGCCGGCGCACCCGCGATGCCGATCACGCAGGTTGCCAGCAGCGCCCAGGCCAGCACGGTGGCGACGGCGTCGACCAGGCGATGCGTGGCCTCGTCGCCTTCGGCGATGCGCGAGTTGGCCAGCAGCGGCACGAAGGCCTGCGAGAACGCGCCCTCGGCGAACAGCCGGCGCAGCAGGTTGGGAATGCGGAACGCGACGTTGTAGGCGTCGGTGAAGCCGCTGGCGCCGAAGCTGGCGGCGACGAGTTGCTCGCGCACCAGGCCGGACACGCGCGAGGCGAGCGTGAGCAGCGAAACCGTCGAGGCGGCCTTGAGAAGATTCATCGGGGGCCGCTGACTACGGCGTTTTCTGGTTGTCTGGGCCGCGATTATAGGAACGGCCCGCATCACGGAAACCCGCAAGCTGCGGGTTATCCCCCTTTTCCGCGAACCGGGGTCGGGCGTACCGATACAATGCCACCAGCCGCTCCAAGCTCCAGTCCAGCGAGTGGCCGTCGATCCTCGACGCATCCCCCAGCAATCTGCCTTCACGACTGGTGCCCGCATCCATGCGCGGCGCAGCAGGCCGATCCGCGAATCCCGGCACGACCCGGGACTGAAAACCAATCCATGAACTTTGACGAACTCGGCCTGGCCGAGCCGCTCCTGCGTGCAGTGCACGAGTACGGCTACACGACCCCGACCCCGATCCAGTTGCAAGCCATTCCCGTCGTCCTGCAGGGCGGCGACCTCCTCGCCGGCGCGCAGACCGGCACCGGCAAGACCGCCGGCTTCGTGCTGCCGATGCTGCATCGCCTGCTCGAAGGCGGCCCGAAGAAGGACTCGCGCGGCAAGGCGCCGGTCCGCGCCCTGATCCTGACGCCGACGCGCGAACTCGCCGCCCAGGTCGAGGAAAGCGTGCAGACCTACGGCAAGCATGTGCCGCTGACCAGCATGGTCATCTTTGGCGGCGTGGGCATGCAGCCGCAGATCAACCGCCTGCACAAGGGCGTCGACATCCTCGTGGCGACGCCCGGCCGCCTGCTCGACCTGCACCAGCAGCGCGCGGTGGACCTGTCGCACGTCGAGATCTTCGTGCTCGACGAGGCCGACCGCATGCTCGACATGGGCTTCATCCACGACATCAAGAAGGTGCTCGCGGTGCTGCCGGCCAAGAAGCAGAGCCTGCTGTTCTCGGCCACGTTCTCCGACGAGATCAAGGCCCTGGCCGATCGCCTGCTGAACAAGCCGGGCCTGATCGAAGTGGCGCGCCGCAACCAGACCAACGAGATGATCGAGCAGGCCGTCCACCCGGTCTCGCGCGATCGCAAGAAGCAGCTGCTGTCGCACCTGATCAAGAGCGGCGACTGGCACCAGGTGCTGGTCTTCACGCGCATGAAGCACGGCGCCAACCGCCTGGCCGAATACCTCAACGACGACGGCATCACCGCGATGGCGATCCACGGCAACAAGAGCCAGACGGCGCGCACCCGCGCGCTGGCCGAGTTCAAGGCCGGCACGCTGCAGGTGCTCGTGGCGACGGACATCGCCGCGCGCGGCATCGACATCGACCAGCTCCCGCACGTCGTCAACTTCGAGCTGCCCAACGTGCCCGAGGACTACGTGCACCGCATCGGCCGCACCGGCCGCGCCGGCGCGCAAGGCCGCGCGGTGTCGCTGGTCTGCGTCGACGAGGACCTCTTCCTGCGCGACATCGAGAAGCTGATCAAGCGCCCGATCCCGCGCGAAGTCATCGCCGGCTTCGAGCCCGATCCGACCGAACGCGCCGAGCCCATCGTCCTGGGTCGCACGTCGATCGGCGTGCGCGGCCCGGCCGGCGGTGGCCGCGGCAACGGCGGCGGCCATCACGCACGCTCCGGCTCCGGCGACCGCCATGGCTCCGGCGGCGGCGATCGCGGCCGCGCCCCGGCGCGCCCGGGCGGCAACGGCGGCGGCAACGGCGGCGGTGGCCGTCCGGCACCGCGTCCGCAAGGCCCGTCCGGCTCGCACAGCGGCGCCAAGCCCGCGCACACGGGCCA